>ODAI013492959.1_pt1 | contig 210823 bp, 152 predicted proteins | sample 1539321 | NCBI WGS metagenome assembly ODAI01 (sample SAMN02144231, study PRJEB22623) | gut metagenome | biome: sheep rumen | host: Ovis aries | place: New Zealand | reverse complement strand
TGGAAAAGGTATGTATCTTAGAAGTCGAATTGTATGTCCGAGTCGTTGTCCACGCGGAAGCGCGGAGCCTGTGCGGGCTCTGTGGGCTGGTTATTGCTGTCCAGTTCCATGAATAAGTTGCTTCCTGTCATGATGGCTGTTTCTTCCATGCAGAGTGTCTTTATCTCGGGTGCCAAATATGTTTTCTTCATGATGCTGTTCTCCTATTATTTGATAATCACTTTCTTTCCGTTCACGATGTTGATGCCCTTCCTGGGAGCGTCGATGCGGCGTCCCTGCAGGTCGAACCACTGCTCCGAGCCGTCCTTTCCTATGGTGCGGATGTTCTCGATGGCGGTGGTTCCGTCGCCGAAGTCAGAGGCTAACAGCGCCTTGGCGCCGGTGCCCTTGTCGGTGTAGATGAATGCGCGGAACGGCGGGATGTTGACGCCTTCTTGCGTGCCGTCGTAGATTTTCCACTTCTTGTCGCTCTGCAGGATGTAGAGGTCCGACTTGGTGTAGTTGATGGCCAGGTAGTCGGCATCGATGGTCTTGCCGAAGTTTCCCTGCAGACTGTATTTGTCCCACTGCTTCCTGCTTTCCAATCCGCCCACCTGCGTGCTGGCGGCATTGCCGAGGTTTCCGCCCTTGGTGCCTGTGTAGACGATGTAGGGCTCGTCGGCCTTGAGGTCGTCCTGTGCCACTTCCTCAAACTCCACGGTGGTTCCCTCCACCTTCTTCATGGTGTAGTATTTCCATCCGTCCTGCTTCTTCACGTAGGGCAGGCATACGGTGTAGAGCCTCTCGGCATCGAGGGTGCGGTCGTAGGTCACCTTATCTGCGGTGAACTTGTCGGCGAACCTTGTGGCCTTTCCCTCATAGAAGCGGCATTCCTTGCACTGTCCGTCCACGATGACGTTATACGTCCTCCAGATACTGCAGTTGCTGGGCAGGTAGAGCATGGTATGGTCGGGAACGCCGATGTCGCCACACTGAGTAAAGGAGGCATTGCGCAGGTCAATATACTTCAGGTTGTCGCAATTTTTGAAGGCATTGTATTCTGGCGAAGCGCTGAGGCCGCTGTTGGAAGGCAGTGTGAAGGTTTCCAGGCTGGAGCATCCGCTGAAGGCTCCGTTACCGATTTTGCTGATGCCTTGAAGGGCGTAGAACGATTTCAGCGCAGTGCAGCCGCTGAAGGCAGCGTTGCCGATTTCGCCGGTATTCAATGCGATGAACGACTCCAGCGCGGTGCAGTCCAGGAAGGCACGAAGTGGAATGTCGCAGGCCGTCGCCGAGTCGTAGATAGCGAATGTCTTCAGGTTCGTTGCGCCGCTGAAGGCATATGTGTCCAGCGTGATCTTGGTGACATAGGGGGTGGAACTTGAGTTCTGGAAGGTCTCCAGGCCAGAGCCTTCGAAGGCACCGCCGCCGACCTTTACATTGCAGCCGTTGGTGTAGAAGTTTTTCAGGCTGGTGCAATCCTTAAAGGCCTCCTTATTGATTTCCAGATTAGTAATGTTGGGGAGACTTACCGAATTCAGCGCTGTGCACCCCGAGAAGGCATATTGACCGATGGTGACGTTCTCCTGGTATAACGTGACGCTTTCCAGTGTTGTGATGTCCTTGAGGAAATCTTCTGGGATTTCTCCTTCAAAGTCTTCTGAATCAATCTCCACGGACTTGAGGTTGGGGAATAAGATGCCATAAGAAGCAGTTTGAGCGTGTCCAATCACCTGACGGCCAAGGGTCTTGATTCCCTTACTGACGATAATCTTTTCTACGGCATTTCGGTTATTCATTAAATTCTTAAAACCATCGTTTTTTGATGTAGATACCGAAACCCATAAATAGTTCGCTGAAAACCTGCCGAAATACTCTTTGTCTTCGGTTGATACTGCCTGTAAGACAAGGGAGCGATCTGAGTAGAGGTAGTAATGACACTCCCTGCCACCCTGTTCACCATTGGCAGTCCTGTTGTAAAGATCACCTTCAAGCACAAGGAGTTGGGCATTGGCGGTCATGCTTGCCGCGAAGAGGGCGACGATTATGAATAGTAATTTCTTAAGTCTGATTGTTCTCATATCTGTAAAGTTTAAGTTGTTATGAATGATAAGTGACAGCAAATATACGAAATAAATGGTTAATAAATGATTACCCCCCCTAAAATATGTTAAAACACAGCATTTCTGCTGCCGTTTGTAAAGAAAAAGTTAAAGAACGGTACCAAAATGCGGAAAAGGGCGGTTCAGACAGCAGAACCAGATGCAAAAGAAAAGAGGCCTCCAACATGGCAGAAGCGCCTTGGCGGCGGAGAAAAAGAAACCCCGCACGGCTTGAGCCGTGCGGGGTAAACTATATCATGCAATGCTGCAATGCAACGTTATGCTTTCTCTACAGCGTCTTCCTTGATCTTGCGACCCATCACGAGGTAGGCAACGGGAGAGGCAATGAAGATGGAAGAAAGTGTACCGAATACCACACCGAGAATCATGGCGAAGGCGAAACTGCGGATGCTTGCACCACCGAGGATGAAGATACACAGCAACACGAGCAACGTAGAAACAGAGGTGTTAATGGTACGTGCGAGTGTCTGGTTGATACTCTCATTGAAGAGGCTCTGCTTGTCCTGCTTGGGATGCAGACCGAGGTTCTCACGGATACGGTCGAACACCACCACCTTGTCGTTGATAGAGTAACCAATCACGGTAAGGATAGCACCGATGAAGGTCTGGTCGATTTCGAGCGACCAAGGCACGATGCCCCAGAGCAGTGAGTAAAGACCGAGCACCACCAAAGTATCTACTGCCAGGGCAACGATGGAACCAACAGAGAAGGCCACGTTGCGGAAGCGGAGCAGGATGTAGAGGAAGATGGCCACCAGGGCGATGAGCACGCTGATGATGGCACCATAGGTGATGTCCTTAGCCACCGATGGACCTACCTTGGTACTGCTGATGATAGAGCCACCCTCGCGCACGTCGGGGTTCTTGAACGACTCTACGTTGGCCTGAGAAACCAGACCGGCCTTCTTCAAGGCGTTATAGAGGATGGTTTCAGCCTCGTCGTCGGCAGTGGGACTGTTGCTCTCAATCTTATAGTTGGTAGAGATACGGATGGTCTTGTTGTCGGTACCGATAGAGATGGCACCCGTATTGCAGCCCGGGAATGCCTGTGCCAGGATGCCGCGGATTTCCTCCGGCTCCACAGACTTCTCGAATGTAACCACATAGTTGCGACCACCGGTGAAGTCGATGCTCTTAGAGAGACCGCGCACGGCGAAACTGATGCAGAACACAACAACGGCAGCAGCCACGATGACGAAGGTCTTCTTATAGAAACTCATGAACGGTACGTGCATGTTCTGCATCAGGTTCTTCGAGAAGCTGGTGTAGAACTTCAGACCGAGCCACTTGTCTTTCTTAAAGCGGTTCTCGTAAACGAGACGGGTGAGGAACACTGCTGTGAAGAACGAGCAGAAGATACCAATGATCCACGTGGTGGCGAAGCCCTTGACAGGACCTGTACCGAAGTAGAGCAGAATGATACCGGTGATGATAGAAGTGAGGTTAGAGTCGAAGATAGCAGAGAAGGCATTGCTGTAGCCTGCTTTCAATGCGTCCTTGATGCTCTTGCCTCCGCGCATTTCTTCCTTGATACGCTCATAGATGAGCACGTTGGCATCGACAGCCGTACCCAGCGTAAGCACGATACCGGCGAGACCCGACATGGTGAGCGCAGCCTGGAACGACGTGAGGATTCCGAGCGTGAAGAACAGGTTGACGATGAGGGCGCAGTTGGCCATCATACCCGGGATGAAGCCGTACATCATGATCATGTAGATCATCAGGAGCACGAAGGCCACGATGAACGAAATGATACCCTGCTGGATAGACTGTGCACCGAGGGTAGGACCAACCACCTCTTCCTGAACGATGCGGGCGGGTGCCGGCATACGTCCTGACTTCAGGGTGTTGGCAAGGTCCTTGGTATCTTCGATGGTGAAGTTACCAGAGATCTGAGAGTTTCCACCGGTGATTTCGGTCATCACGTTAGGAGCACTGTATACCACGCCGTCGAGTACGATGGCAACAGCCTTGCCCACGTTGGCCTTGGTGAGGGCAGCCCAGCGGCGTGCACCGTCGTTGTTCATCTGCATGGTCACGATGGGCTTACCGAACTGCTGTTCAAACTCGTCCTTGGCATCGGTGATTACGTCACCTTCGAGCGGAGCGCGGCCGTTGGCGTTGGTCACCTTCAGGGCGTGGAGTTCGAAGATGTTCTTGTTGTTCATCATTTCAGAAGCCTTGGCACTCCAGAGCAGTTTCAGATCGGAGGGCAGCACCTGGCGAGCCACTTCAGAATAGATAATCTTATCGATTTCGGCGGTATCGCGCACGTTGGCATATCCCACGATGCTCTTCGAGCCGTTGGGCACCAGTTGCAGCATGGCCAGCAGCGGATGCTGCTTCTTGGCAGCAGCCATCTGAGCGTCGCTCACGGTGCCTGCGGCAGCCTCCTGGTTGTCTTTCTTGATTTCAAACTTGGGCTTTTCCTCTGCCTTGGGAGCCTCTACCTTTGTGGTGTCGGCAGCAACGGCTGTGGTGTCGGTCACGCCCGAGTTCTCGTTGGCAATGCGCTGGTCGAGTTGTGACAGATAAGGAGCCACATCCTGACTGTTGAAGGTCTCCCAGAACTCAAGGTTGGCAGAACCCTGGAGCAATTTACGGATACGCTCCGGCTCGCGGATACCTGGCATTTCCACCATCAGGCGTCCCTGCTGGCCTTCAAGTTTCTGGATGTTCGGCTGAACAACGCCGAACTTGTCGATACGGTTGCGCACCACGTTGAACGAGTTGTCGATGGCAGCCTGCACTTCAGCGCGAAGTGCGCTTTCCACTTCCTTGTCGGAACTCTGTGTGGAAACCTTGCCCTTGAGTTGCTGTGTGGCAAAGATTTCTGCCAGGCGATGGCCGGGCGCATTCTTGTGATACGCTTTGATAAACAGCGAGATGAAATCACTCTGACTTGTCTCCTCTTCTTTCTTAGCCTCTTCCATCGACTTGACGAAAGCCTGGTCGCGCTTGTGGTCGGCCAGCGTCTCAACGACATCGGGAACACTGATTTCGAGGATAACGTTCATACCGCCCTTCAGGTCAAGGCCGAGACCGATCTGGGTCTCCAGACACTTCTGATAGGAATAAACACCCAGATACTTCACAGAGTCCTTGTAGTCCTGCTGTGCGATGGGATCCTGAATCTTGGCTGCCTGACGGTCGTAGTAGTTTGTGGCTACTGAGAACGACAGGTAGAAGATGCTTGCAAGCGTCAGGAGGACGGCTGTACAAATTACGATACCTTTGTTTTGCATTGTTGTTGATATAATATTTAATTGTTATTTCTTCGCTGTCTACGATAGGCTATTTGCCATTAAGCATGACGCATAACGGCAAAATAGCGTGCAAAGATACATATTTTTTCACATTTTGAAAAATTTCAAGGCGTTAATTATGTATTTTTTGTCATTTATGCTGCATTTTTAGCCAACAAATGATAGGATAATGGTCGCTGGCGGCTATTTTTGAGTCAACTTCGCACCGGCAGGGGACGAAACGGTCGTTGCACATGATGTTGTCGATTCTCACCTTCATGCTCCCGTGGTTGTAGGTCCATCCGGGACCGCTGCCGCTCTCTATGTAGCAGTCGGTCAGGTCGCGGGCGATGCGGTGGCGGACGTAGGAGATGGGATTTTCGTTGAAGTCGCCGCACACGATGATGGGCATGTCTTGGTGCTCACTGATATAGCGGGCCACGGCATCGGCCTGGGGCGCTCGCTTGCTGGCGGCATTGCCCAGTTTCACGATGAGCCTTCGCGACTCCTGGCGCAGCGTATCGCCTGAAGTCTTGCCCTTTGCCATTTCCTGAATCTCATGTTTTTCGCTCACCGAGAGGCCGTTGGTCTCAAAATGGTTGCTGATGACCAGCACGCGCTCGCCGCCGATGGTCAGATAGAAGGCGGCGGTGCCGTTGGCGTGCGTGGGATAGGGAATGCGCTCTTTGCCCACAATGGGATAACGGCTCATGATGACATGGCTCATGCCGCCATAAATAAGTTCGTCGTGATAGGGATAGGCATCGTAAAGAGCCTGGTTCCATCGGTTGCGCATCCTGGCCTCTTGCAGACAAACAATGTCGGCATTGCTGTTGAGCACATAGTGCAAAGTGGCATGCATGTCCTCCACTTTTTCGTTCACCTCGAACATTTTCACGTTGTAAGAGAGCACCTTCAAGGCGCTGTCGGGCACCTCTCGCGAGAAGTTGATGGGACAATACGTGCGCACGGGTACATAATTTATTATAAGTCCCAGCACGGGAATCACGGCCACACGGGGTTTCACCAGCAGCCAGAAAAGCAGGAAGGCAACATTGACGACCAGCAGAAAGGGGAACACAAGCCCCACACTCGACAGCACCGGATGCTCGGCGGGGTTGAGACGATCGCTATAGCCCACCAGCAACATCACCAATATCGATGCCACGTTGGCACCGATAATGGCATGGATGGTGAATTTCTTGAGACTACTGAAGAACAACATGGCCTATTTTTTGTCGCTCTCAAAGAGTTTACGCTTCTCCTCAGCGGTAAGACTGTCGTATCCGCTGCGGCGGATTTTGTCGAGTATACGGTCTATCTCGTCCTGCTCAGCCTTCTTGCGCGCATTGTATTCCCAGTCGGAACGGCGATCGTCATTCGGCGTGTTCCGGTCGTCAAAGCGGTCGCTGCTGCGATTGCTTCGTCTCTCCCAGTTTCTGCGCAGTCTGTCGAAAAACTGCTGGCCGCTCGACTGTCCGTAGCCTCCGCCGTTGGGATTCTTCTGCCAATACCTGATCATGAGGAATCCGAAGAGCATGCCGCCGAGGTGGGCGAAATGCGCCACGCTGTCGTTGGTGGTTGCCAGGGCAGAGAACAGTTCGATGGCGGCATATCCGCAGACGAACCACTTGGCCTTGATGGGAACGGGCAGGGGGAAGATAAAGATGCGCTCTTCGGGGAAGATCATGCCGAAAGCCAGCAGGATGGCATAGATGGCTCCCGAGGCTCCCACCGTGGTCCACTGGTTGAGCATCTCCTGCGAGTTGGCCGCAACGGTTGCCAAGTCGCCGAGGCCGATGCCAGGAAACTGCTGCGTGGCCAGCATGTAGAACGAAACCATCTGCGCAATCTCCTGAATGATGCCGGCACCGACGCCACAGGAAATGTAATAAAAGAGGAATTTCTTGGGGCCCCATACGTTTTCCACCACGCAGCCGAACATCCAAAGGGCAAACATATTGAAGAAAATGTGCTCGATGTTGGCATGCATGAACATATAGGTGAACAACTGATATATCCTGAAGTCGGACGCCAAGAAGAAATGGAGGCCGAACAGATTGTCGAGACTCACGCCGATGCGCTCAAACACAAAGGTGGCAAGGAACACCAAAACGTTGATGATGAGCAGATTTTTTGTTATTGCAGGAATCCTACGCATACTTTCACTATTTATAAAAAACCGCGACAAAATTACGAAAAATATCTGTTATGAGGCACAAAATGGGGGGCAATAGCACTTTTTTTCATCAATTTCTTCACTTTTTTTACTTTTTTGTTTGTTTTCTGAAAGGTTTGAACTATATTTGCGAAGAAATTCGGCTATATACACATTTTTATCACTAATAAATTAAACATCATGAACAAAACAGAATTAATTGAGAAGATTGCAGCAGGCGCTGGCCTGTCAAAGGCAGATGCCAAGAAAGCACTCGACGCAACTGTAGCCGCTGTTAAGGATGCACTCGTTGCAGGTGACAAGATTGCTCTTGTTGGTTTTGGAACATTTAGCGTTAACGAGCGTCCGGCTCGTGAGGGTATCAACCCTGCAAGCGGCAAGAAAATCCAGATTGCTGCCAAGAAGGTTGCTAAGTTCAAGGCTGGTGCTGAGTTGACAAAGGCTCTGAACTAATTTTTTGTAAAGAAAAAGAATGGCGGTTCCCTTGGCGGAGCCGCCTTTTTTGTTTGTGCCTGTCTGATAGGCACAGCGTCCTGCAACTGGGTGCTCCCCATCTTTGATTACGTCCTTAAACTCCTCGCCTGTATAGTGCAGAGTGCTGATTAGGAGGGTAAGTCTTCCCGATGAAATCGCGCTTTTTTGCACGTAGAGCATTGTTTTTCGCCGAGCGGAGCGCCACTTTTCTGGCCTCAAACCCACGGAACGCTTCAGCAAATCAATATAATTTACCGCGCAAATCAATATGATTTGCTTTTCAAATTAAATTAATTTACCGTGCAAATTAAATTGATTTACTTTTCCTTGGCGTAGGTTCCGATGCGGCAAAGCAGTGCTTTTGCAGGTGAAAAGTGATGGGTAGAAGATTGAAACACGAATATGTTTCAGAACAGATTTGGCATTTTTCCTGTTTGTTTTCTGCTTATTCTGCTTATTTTCACCTGTTTAGCGCATTTTTATCAAAAATATTTGCACATTCATCGGGAAATTCTTACCATTGCACCGATTATGGCTTAAAGACAAATTCGATAATTACACATAATATGTACAAGAAAGATTATTTGAAACCAGAAATGAAGTTCGTGGGCGTTCTGCAGGAGAACGACATGATGGCTGGAAGCGAACAAACTGAGTCTAAAAGTGTATTTGACGTTGAAAGTAACGACGACACTGGCATTGGCTATGGCGGTCCTGGCAGCGGTTCTGCCCACTCCAAGAGTTGGCTCGGTGAGGAGTAACGCTCCTTCGACCGGGCTTCTGCCCACAACGAACTTATAGCAATGACCAAACTTACTCTCAATAAGAGCGGATGCATGCCTCAAAAGACATGCATCCGCTTTTTCTTATGGTGCCATTATAATGCACCACGCCTTCTTTGAAGACAGCACAGCGATGAAACGGATGAACTCTATAAAGCAATTAAAACCAAACACAAGATCCATTATCGTCAAATAATCTCACGCTCGCAATTATGTGTTTTATAAGCAAAAACGTCAAATATAATAAAATGGTAAGGGCAAAGTAGCATTTATTTCGCGGAATTATCGTATCTTTGCGGCCGAAACCTAAAACAAAATTATTATGGCAGGCAAAAGCACAACACCAGGATTGTTTGGTCAGAAACATTCAAGCAGAGATTACTCAAAAGCCGAGTGCTGGGGAAAAAACCAATTCAACAGTTCATTCCCTGCTTCGCTCGTTGCTTATATGTATTCAAAAGGGATGATGCCTGTTTACATCAAGACCAATCAGCAAAACGAAATTATCCATACATCGATTAAAAGCAAGGATCTTCTAGGCATTGACCCACTTAGTGAAGATGCCTACTATAACTATGAGGCTGGTTTTGCTCCTTATGAGAAGTTCTACCAAGGTGAACGGGAAAAGATTGATCTGGTGATGATGAACAACACTACCAACGAACTTTTGTCAGGCCTTGAGGTAAAATTGACGGCACTTCCCGACAACACAACGAAAAAACTACCCGAAACAGAATGGGGTACGGAAATCGTTATGCGCCCGCCAACCATCTGCTTCCTTGCATGTAGCATCTGCACCAACTATGAAACACTGGAAGGAAAAGAACGGCTCAGAAAGATGCTACGCAACGTACCACAGATAAACCATTGGGAGGAAATTGATGAAGTGCTACCCCACTACACACAAATACTTAACTCCATACTTGCCATATCGAAAGACATGTGCGACAAACAAAAGCCGCTCATCATCCAGCCTATATGGAAAACCGAGGGTAGCAAGATGCGACTGAAGAATGAATGCCTTGATGTCTTTGTATGGTCAAATCTCTCCATTATCCAAATGTGCTGCACTGAGGACACGGAGAACTTGCGCCGTCTGAACCGATTCCACCGCACAATCATTTGGCTCTACAAGATGTTACTCGACTTCGTGACCTACGATACGTTTGACTACAAACGCATCATCCGTTTGCAATCCTACAATCTTGCCAACGATAAGGCGTTTGCTCTGCCAGGAACCAAGTCACACATATTCTTGCGAGGCAATGAAATAGTAACGCCACGTATCTCCAAGTACGAAATTAAGAATATTATCTTGGGCGGTGGGCAGGATTTGCTCAGTCCAGAACGACGATTTGATGCAGTGTTAGTGAATAGTCCCGATATTTTCGATTAAGCGATATGAGAGTAGTAGATTTATTCTGTGGCTGCGGAGGCTTGAGCCTCGGTTTTCAAGAAGCAGGTTTCGATGTCGTTGCCGCTTACGACAAATGGCAAGCCGCACTCAATGTTTACAGGCTCAATTTCGACCACCCTGCCGAGAATCTGGATTTGAGCAACGTACAGGCCAGCACGATGGCAATTAACATGTTTGAACCAGATATGGTTATAGGTGGTCCCCCTTGTCAGGACTTCTCTTCGGCAGGAAAGAGAGATGAAGAGGGTGGACGTGGTAATCTCACCGTTAACTATGCACAAATCATTAGCCAAGTGCGCCCCAAGTGGTTTGTCATGGAAAACGTAGCCCGCATCACTAAGACACAAAAACTAATTGATGCGAAGGCAATCTTCAAAGAGGCTGGCTATGGCCTTTCTGAACATGTTATTGACGCAAGTTATTGTGGTGTTCCGCAAAAGCGTAAACGTTTCTTTCTAATTGGAAAACTCCGCGAAATGGACGGATTCATGGAGCCCTTCATCAACAGTGGCCTCTCTGCTAAGCCGATGACCATGCGTGACTATTTCGGCGAATCCCTCGGCATTGAATACTATTATAGACACCCCCGTAGTTATATGCGCCGCGGCATTTTCTCTATAGATGAGCCAAGCCCAACGGTTCGCGGCGTTAATCGTCCAATGCCCGAAGGCTACAGCATACATGCCAATGACCCCGTGAAATCCAAGGAAGGCATTCGCCCCCTCACAACCCTTGAACGGAGTTACATACAGACGTTCCCACGCAATTTCAAGTTTAAGGGTAATAAAACGGAAGTTGAGCAGATGATAGGCAATGCCGTTCCCGTGAATCTTGCCAAATTCGTAGCGACCGCCATCAAAAAGTATCTTACAAGTCCGCACAAACAGCGCAGCCTTGAAATAGATTTCGAAAATTGGAAAATCGAAGACCGACTTGCCTGGTGCGCCAGTGAGCCTTTAGGAGATTATTGACAATTGCAAAAAGTTCACTGAACTATTCCGGCACGTAGATGATTTCGCCGTTCTCCAACTGATAGGCTATGCCCACCTTGCGGCCGCGCTTGCCCGATGCCTGCTGGTTGTCGCTGGGCGCGTAGTGCTTGATTTGCTGCCCCTCTTTGGTAATAATCTCCATGTTGTCCTTGCCGGGATTCTTGATCATGGTGAAATCTTCCTTGCTGAAAATCTCTGAAATGTTGTAGCGCGCAACGAGCGCCACCATCAGGGCCACGGCAAACACCATGGCCACGTCGAAGAGATTGGCCACGGTCTGCATCGGGTCGTCGTCGCCCTGCAGCAACAGTCTGTTGTTCTTTCTCATAAGCAGGCGTTGATTAGTTTTCGTCGTTCTGCGTCAGCAACTGGCGCACATACTCCAGATTGTTCAGTTCGCGCGCATACCAACGCTGGCGCACCTGCAAGGTGGCCACGCCGATGGCCGCAATCACCATGCCCACCACGGTGGTGGCAAAGGCCACTTGCATGTTGTAGGCCATAGAAGAGATGTCGCCCGTGGCGAGCCCCACAAGTGCCGGTCCCATGGGAATGAGCGTTCCCATCAGTCCGAGCATGGGACCGAGTTTGACCAAAATGCGCGAGCCCGACAGTTCCTTGGCGGCATCCACCTCGTAGTTGGCTACCACGCGCTCGCAGTAAGGCGCGTTCTGGCGGTGCTCGCCCAAGGCAGCAAGGGCCTTGAGATAGGCAGTAGGCTTACCTGAAGACGACTGGCCGGAAAAGGCCAGCAGTGCACTGACCACCTTCGCGGCATCGCCCGAATCGAGGAATGCGGTCTGCGAGAGGATGGTTTTTCTGCGATGAAACTCCCCGAAGAAGGTGGCGGCAAGGAGCAGAGCCTTGGCCATGAACAGCAGGAGGAGTACAACCACTGGCACCAACAATCCGTTGGAAATCCAGAAAAGAATATTTGATATTGTTTCCATAATCGTATTAATAACCCGTTATAGCCACACAGAGAATCATAATGAGCAAATTGATGATGAAAAGCATCTCCTGACGCACGGCACGGTCGCCCAAGAGCCATCGCAAAAACCAACTGCCGCCTATGACGAACAGCAGCACAAAGAGCGATGAGAGCCAACGCATGACGGCGAAGTCGATGCCGGGAACGAGATAGAACAACTGCGCCTGGAAATAGCACAGGGCGGGCGCGAAGAGCAGTCCGGGATAATAGTAGAGCGACAGGCGCATCCACGGCCGCCGGGGTGAGCAGAAGCAGAACGCCACCATCACCACGGCTTCAAGCATGACGCACACGGCGAGATCGAGCAGTACGCGCCGCGTGGTGGTCATCTGCACGAACACATCGCGAGAGAGTTCGGTGACGAGGGTTGTCATCCACCACGTGAAGACGGCATAGCAGGCGGCAACAACGAGCAGCGCCTTTATCGGGAAGAAACCAGCCTTCACGAGGAAACTAATGGTGACGAGGCACGCCAGGATGGCTATCAGTATCTCCATGGTGACTATCTCCTGCGACGCAAATAGACAATGAGCAGCACGAGGCCTGCGACAAAGGCTGCTCCGATGAGCAAACCATTGACCACATGGCGACGCTGCAAGAGCGGCTGACTCTGGTTTTTCTCCTTCAACACCATCTCTTTCTGGCCCGACTGGCCCAACTTGGCGGCATCCATGCTGCGCTGGTAGTCGGTGCGCGCCTGTCCTTGCAGTTGATTGGTGACATATTTCTGCAGTTTCTCGTTGTTGCAGACGAAATCCGTGCAGGCCGCTCCGCTCTCGGCAGTGATCTCAGCATGCAGTTGCGCCAGCGCCTTGAGTTGGTCGGCCGACGGTTTCCAGAAGCCCTTGCGGGCACTCTCCAGCATCACGGAGGTCATGGCCTGATAGGCAGCGGGGTTCACCTGCTGGAAATAACGGCGCACACCCAGTTGCTGCTCGTCGGCCACATACAGGCGGTAGAGGTCGTTATAAAGGTCTTTGTCGAGGGCATCGGGCCGCGTGGCACTCCATCCGAAGATGTTGCGGAACATCTCGCCGAACATCTGTGCCGTTCCCTCGTCGCCCTTCATGCGCTCTTTAATGAAGACGGGATTGAGCAGCGATGTGCGCACTTCCACGGCAACGGCCTCCTTGACATCCTGCATGCGGCGGTTGGCGCGGTTGCGATAGTCGGCAAGATAGGCATCGGGCTGCTTGCCGGTGAGCGTTTTCACGGTGAGCGAGAGGCCGCCCGTGAACTCATAGACATGGTCGAGTGAGATGGGACCCCAGGTATTGCTCTGGCGGGGCTGCACCACCACGTCGGTCTGTTGCAGCGCGGAGGCGAAGAGATTGGGCTGGAACCCGCCCCAGTGCTGCTCGTCGCCATAGGCGGCACCCATGTTGTTGAGGTAGCCGTCGACCAGTTCCGACGAACTGTCCCATGTGCCGCTGCGCTCAATATAGTCCATCATGCCCGTGCTGTAGCCACTGTTGACGGGACCGAACACGCGCATGGTGGAGAGTTCGCGCGCCTGTTTCGGCGATACGCCTTTCTGCATGAGTTCTTTTTCCTGCAGGAGGGTTCCCTCGTAAACGAAGTTGCTGTCTTCCTTCTCGGCCGAAGCCAGTTTCACGGCATCGGTAATCAGTTTGAGCCGCGAGCCGGCAATGTCGCGCAACTGGCCGCTCACCTGCACCACCACGTTGATTCTGGGGCGGCGCAGTTCGCTGCGCGGTATCAGACGGAAGTCGCTGATGCGCCCTTCTTTGTCGCGTATCGGCTCCACACCGAGCATCCACAGCGCCTGGGCGATGGTGGCCCCCTGCGTGTTGATGAATTCGCCCGCCCAGAACGTATAACTCACCTTGCGCGGCCATGCGCCGTTGTGCTGCTTGCGATAGCGCTCCAGCGTGTTCTCGGCCAGTCGCTTGCCGTCTTCCCATGCCTGCGGGTCGGGCGTGCTTTCGGGATTGATGCTGAACATGTTTCTTCCGGTGGGCAGCACATTGGGGTTGAGCACCGGGTCGCCGCCGGGTGCGGGTTTCACCGTGCCGCCGTTCAGCGCACGCACCATGTTAGCAAATTCATCGCGCGTGGAGCGGAGCAAGAGAGAGCGGATGCTGTCGGCACCATGACGGCCATTTGCAATCTCCTTTCTGGCCTGCGGCAGATAGCGGTGAGCCACAAAGGCATAGTCTTGCATTTGCTGGGTGGTGATGCGCCCGGCATCGCGGTCTTTCCTTGCCATGTCGTAGGCCACGGGATCGGCACAGATGGCCAGCGTGGTGTTCAGCAGGTCATGGTCGGAATAGGGCTGCCCCATGATATAATAAGCCCCTTGCATCTTCTCGTTAGACAGTTCTTCGAGATGAGCATCCAGGCGTTCCAGTTGTTCAAGGGTATAGGGTTTGGAGAGATTGTCGTCGAGATTCAGTTCCCGATGAAGTCCCTCGCTTGTGATTTCTTTCTTGATGGAGAGAATGAGCGGTTTGTTCTGTGCGCCGCCTTCCACAGCCTTGTGGATATTAGAGAGCAGGGAGGCATATTTCTGCTGCATGCCGCTCGGCGCGTAGGGGGCAGTGAGATAAGTGAGCAGCACGGCATGGCTGCGCCGTTTGGCAATGATGCTCTCGCCCACGTTGCCCGTTGTGTAATAATAGAAATGAGGCAGGCTGCCAATCAGGGCTGCACTCCAGTCTTCGCTGCGCATGCCGGCATCGCGGCCGGGGGTAAACTCCAGGTTTCCATGGGTGCCAAAATGGATGAGAGCATCGGCCTGAAAGCCTTTCTGCACATAGAGATAGGGTGCCAGATAACTGTGGGGCGGTGCCACTTCGGCACCATGCACCAGTTTAAAGTCGTCGTCGCCCAAGGCGGGACGCGGCTGGGGGAAGAGCAAAACGTTGCCATAGCGCACGCAGGCCACAGCCAGGGAGTCACCCTTGGTGAGCAGACTGCCGGGAGCCTCGCCGTAACGTTCCACCACCTCGGCATATTTCTCAGGTGCTATCACCTCTTTTGCCCACGTCTCATACTGGTTTTTGGTGAGCCAGAGCGGATGGCCCGTGCGCATATACTTCTCCTGTGCACCCTTGGCATACGAGCCCATCACCGCTCCCTCGGTCTTGATCTGCCGCGCGAAAGCCTCAACGGTGGAAGGAAGTCCGCTCACATCATAGCCCTCGGCGCGCAACCGCTGGAGGAAATGATACATCGACGGTATCACCTCCATGCCGCTTGCCAGCAGCGCGTCTTTACCCGGCCGCTTGAAATAGCCGATGGCAATGCGCTTGTCGGCATTCTTCTTGGTGCGAAGAGCAAGGTATTTCTCCACGGTTTCCACGAAGGCGGAGCAACGCTCCACCTCGGCCGTGTGACGGTAGAACCCCTTCTTGTCCTTGTTCTGCGTGCCGATGCAGAAAGGGGCGATGCCACCGTCAATCTCGGGAATCACGATGCGCGAGTTCAAGGAACCTCCCGACATGGGCTGTTTCGGATTCATCCACTCGTCGTGGGTGGCCGAAAGAGGGAATGGATTGAAGAGCAGGATGTTCTTCTCTTGCAACCACGAGATAAGCGTGTCGTTGCCAATCCTTCCCATGGGCAGGTAAATCACGGCGTCGGGCATCAGTTGTTTTAGCATTTTTGCCCGTTTGTTGCCTGTGCATACCATAGGATAGACATTGAGCCCTCGTTCTGTAAGCATCGAGATGAGCGTGTCCACGTGTTCGCGGTTGCCCTCCATTGGGAATTGGATGCCCGAGATGAACGCAACGGTTGGGGCGTTTTCTTGGTAGAGTTTTCGCTGTTTCAGATAGTTGGTGAGTTCCGATGGATTCTTGAAATATCGACCATACTCCCTATGGTAGTACATGTTCTTCAGAATGTCCATTGGAGGTTCGTAATTCTGGTCGCCCCATCGGTGTGGCGTGGCGATGTGTCGCAAATAGCGTAACCCGTTGCGAAAGTTCTGGCGGTTCTCGTTATCGAAATATCGCTGCAGTGTGTCTGTCTGTTCCTTGCTTAAGTTCTTGTTTATCACGATGTTGCTGCTCTTCAGTGTTTTGGTGAACACGGGCGTTCCCTTCTTGCTGATTCGTTCAATTTCGTTCATTTGCTCATCGTTCAGATAGAGTCGTCGGGCATATAGGATAACAGCATCGTAACCGTTGAGCCTACCCATCTTGTCGGCTTCCACACATTCCACCTGTATGTGTCGGCTGTCGTTGTTGAGAATGAAATCGGCTTCCTGAGCTTTCAAAGTATTCACAACCAATATGCGTGTGGGTGACATCCAGCGGCGGTAACCGCCATAAGCCAAAATGGCCATGATGAGGATGCCGCTGGAGATCCAGATTATAGTTTTCTTCATCACTTTTGCAATTTATTGCAAAGGTACTGCTTTTTGTTGACATGGCGAAACATTTCACTTTTAAATTGGCAAAATAGGATTGTTCAGGTATGTTCCATTTGTTCAATAGGTTTTGGCGTGATGTTTTGAGGTTCTGAGAAAGCTGGTGTTGTAGGAATCCAAATGCCAATTTTACGCAGATTCAAAAGCGTCTAAACAACGTAGTCTTTTAAAACAAATCAGAAGTTCACAGCTATTTGAATGTTGATGAGGATGAAGCCTTCTTCTGCCATGGTTCATCTTTTCTGTCCAGTAATCATTAATCTTTGTTAATTTTTATGTTTTTATCATTCTTGTCTGAAATATTTTTGATATATTTGCAATATCAATTTGATATCATTATTTCTAATTTAATATTAATAGGTATGGAAACAAAAGAATTTGCTTTTAAAGGATTGGTTTTGAATGGATTTCTTATGTTGTTTGTCAACTTGGCCGTTTTGGTGTTGTCAGTTATAGGCATTGTGAATAGTATAATCCAGCTTGATGACAGCGATGGTGCCCAAGGCGGTTGGTTGCTTGGCTTTTGCATACTGATGGTGTTTGTCAATATCATCATGTGGTGCGGTCATATGCAGTTGGAGCCCAATGAGGCGCGCGTTACCACTTGGTTTGGTAAGTACAGTGGCACTTTCTCTCAGACGGGCTTTTTCTGGATTAATCCATTCTACAGCACTAAGAAAGTTAGTTTGCGCGCACGCAATTTGGATGCGCAACCTATCAAGGTGAACGACAAAACAGGCAATCCGGTTATGATAGGTTTGGTGATGGTGTGGAAATTGAAAGACACCTACAAGGCTTTGTTCGAGGTTGATTCGCAAACCATGGCAGCTGCCCCCAACACTGTTGGCAGCGACACCAAGGGATTGATGAAGGCTTTAGAGCAATTTGTACGTGTACAAAGCGATGCAGCTTTACGGCAGGTGGCTGGGCAGTATGCCTATGATGATGAGGACAGCAAGCATAATGAGCCAACACTTCGCTCAAGTGCCGACGAAATAAATCAGCAATTGGAGGAGAAACTTGATGAGCGCTTGGCATTGGCTGTCATTGAGGTGGTGGAGGCCCGCATCAATTATCTGGCATATGCTCCCGAGATAGCCGCTGTGATGTTGCGCCGCCAACAGGCCTCTGCCATCATCACTGCGCGTGAGAAGATTGTTGAAGGAGCCGTCTCGATGGTGAAGATGGCGCTCGACAAGCTTTCTTCCGATAACGTTGTTGAACTAGATGATGACAAGAAGGCCGCCATGGTGAGCAATCTGCTTGTAGTGCTTTGTGGCGACGAGTCGGCTCAGCCAGTGGTAAACACAGGAACTTTGAACCATTAATCATTGGAAACTAATAGGTTGTTGTGATTATTAACAATCAAACCGTCAATCAATATGGTAGAAAAGAGTACAAAGAGCTTTATCTTGCGTGTTGACTCAGAAACAATGAACGCAATTGAGGCATGGGCTGCTGACGAGTTCCGTAGCACCAACGGACAGTTGCAATGGATCATCACCGAGGCTTTGCGCAAGGCCAAGCGTCTGCCGAAGAAGAAAGAGAATAAAATCCAAAATGGAGAATCATGAATAGAAAGAAAGCACTTTTGCTGATAAGCGCACTTGAGGCGCTTTTGTTGGCAATAGCTGTCGTTCTGTACACGGCGGGGAGCATTAATCTGTCTGCGTTCATTGCCATACTAGTTGTCGTGGGCGTCATCGCATCAGCACTTATAGTCGTTGCATTTCGCAAATTGCCACCTATGTAAAGATATGGAACAGAAATTTAACCTGAAAGATGTCAAGGTACTGCGTACCAAGGAAGGGACGATTTTCGAAGTCGTCACCATTGGTGTTCTAATAGCATCAATAGCTATGGGCACTGCCTGGCATCATTTTATGATACGCGATTTGTTTATAATGCCACTTCTCATATTAGTGCCACTTTTTGTAGCCTATAAGCCCAGCCATATTAATATTATGGGAATGAGATTGAAGAACATAAAACAAGTAAGTCTTGCGGTTCGTATGTCCCGCATCATTGCGTTGGTGCTGGCTCTGTTGTGTCTGTCAATAGCCGTCGTTGGACATGACCATTCCATGACGAAAACATTGTCTTTCGGCATCGTCATTGTTTTAGGGTTGGTAGGATTACTGTTTGTCTACTTAATCAAAAAGGCGGATTGATTCCTGAAGGCAAGTATCGTATTTACAGGAACAAATCCGTACGAAGTATTTATAGTGTAAGGAATAAGTAACATAAATTTTTTTAACTAAATATGGTAGAACTGAAGAACGAACAAATCTCCATTGTAGTAGCGGAGATGGGAGCCGAGCTCCAAAGTGTGAAAGACAGCAAGGGTAGAGAATATCTGTGGCAGGCCGACCCTGAGTTTTGGCCGCGCCATTCGCCAATTCTTTTCCCGATAGTATGCAGTGTGAACGACGACACTTATGTGGTGGACGGCAAGGAATATCATCTGCCTCGCCATGGGTTTGCCCGTGACACGGAGTTTACACTTGTAGCCAAGACTGATGATAAGTTGACATTTGCTTTGCACGAGTCGGAAGAAACGCTGAAGGTATACCCCTACCGTTTTAATCTTGCCATCACCTATCGCTTAGAGGGCAACAAGGTACATGTCATTTGGCATGTGGAGAACACTGATATGCAGGAAATTCATTTCCAGATAGGTGGCCACCCGGCATTTAATATCCCTGGTGGAAAGATGGAAGGCAAAATCAAACTCGACAACGAGGAGCCCATGGATTCGCTTCGTAGCTACATCGACGGCTCGCACGACATGGTAGAAGTGCCGTTGGAGGGTGACAAGGGTGTGCTGGAGCTGACCAACCATTTCTTTCGCAACGACTCTGTGAAGATCCACAAATGTCAGCCCCATCGCGCCATGCTGATGGATACCAATGGCGAACCAGCCGTTACGGTTGACTATAAGGCACCTGTTTGTGCTTTTTGGAGTCCTTACGACAAACATGCACCGTTTGTATGTATTGAACCGTGGTATGGCATTGGTGATCCGCGTGGGTGGAAAGGTGAATTCCGCGACAAGCCATTGATGAACCATCTGTTGCCCGGCGCTTCGTTTATGTCGAAGTATACCATAACGATTGGGTGAAAGACGGTTGTCTTGTCTTGGTTTGTTGAATGACTTTAAACAATATTGAAATGAATGCAGTTTTGGCTCTTGCTCAGTCTTGGCAGTAGACGAAATGCCAAATGAAGGGCAAAATGATTATTTGCAGTGACGGGAAGAACAATGACACCCTCACCATACCTGTCGTCGGCAATCACTTGTATAGTGTTTGACAAGAATCAAATAATCATGTTGGCAAGAATCAAATAACTGATTTTCAGTTGTTATGACAGAAAAAAGGGGCAATGCACCAAGGTGCGTTGCCCTCTTTGTTACCTCAATTATTCATTATCATTTTTTAAACAACAGTTTTTAAAAGCAATCTTCCCGCTCATGTTGTTGGCCTGTTGACAGATTGGGATTATAATGGTGAAGAAAGAATCAGTTGAATTTCAGTTTCAGCCCTGCTACAAGCATCGTTCCAGGAGAGAGCAACGGATAGTAGCGATAGGTTGAGGAAGTCCGGATACGTTTGTCTACCTTATTAAAGATGTTATCCAAACCAATGCTTGGTTCCACAAGCATCTTTTTCAAGCGGAACGAGTGAGATGTGTTTATGTTTACGATACCATATCCGGGTCCGTCCTCATAGTCTGGGAAATAAGTCTTGCTTTGGAATCGTCCGTTCAGGTTCACGTTTAAAGTGTAAATGCCCCAAGTGTGGTTGTAGTTGGCGGCCACTGTGCCGGAATTGCGTATGGAGCGGTCCAGGTTTCTCCACACACCACTCTCGCGAGTACGAGCATAGGTATAAGAATAATTTGCCGTGAGGTTAAGGTCGGGTGTGAGGTTATAGCTGGCACTCACATTGACACCTTTCACAGTTCCCTTGTCGCTATTGATGTATTTGCCGTACGTCTTTATCTTGGCGAGATTCTTCTCATCGAGCCCTTGCTCGCTGAACTCTTGCAACAATTGCTCTCTGGCGGCATCGTCAATCTCCACATTGTCTTTCACTATCATGTCATTTACATAATTAAGGTATCCGGTTATGGTAATTGTGAATTGCTGTCCTGTGTATGCGGCGCTTAGAGAAATATAGTCGCTATGCTCAGGCTTGAGATCTTTGTTTCCGAAAGTGATGGCAGGACCACGGCTTCCCATTCCAGCTTTATAATAGTGGTAGTAGAGTTCGTCCATTCCTGGTGCTCGGAAACCTCGTGCATAATTCATACGGATGTTAAAGTCGCCGGGGGCATACATCAGTGCCATTTTTGGCGATATGTTGTTACCGAAAGCTTCGTGCTTGTCATATCGCACACCAAGGGTGGCTGTCAGCGAACTGAAGAGTTTAAGGTCATGTTGTGCATAAGCCGAGAGGTTGTAAACATGGCGGTTCACCTCACCAGTGGTAGCATTTAGGAAATCGTTTTTCCATTCACCACCGAAAATTGTTGTGGAGTTTTCAGTAAAATGGTTGATGTTCTTGAGCTCAAGGTCGAAGAGTTGCTGCCACTTGGTTTGAGTGTAGAATCCCTTGGGAGTGGTAAGCTCATTCTCTTTGGTTTTTTTGTTTAGTGTGTACACATCCACTTGATATTCGTTTCCATAGCGGAAGTTGTCGCTCAAGAAATCAAGTTGCAGACTGTGATTCTTGTTGAACTTATACGAAGCTCCGGCATTCCAACGCAAGGTCTTGAATCGCATATTGTAATCCACTCCACCGTCCAAGCCTTCAACCTTGCGTGCTCTGTCAAGCATCTTGTAGGAATGACTTACCTCGGCATAAGTGGAAAGATTTTTAATACCATCGTAGGTGAAACGCTGGCTGATGGTGTTGGTGTGAAAGCCGATAAATTGATGGTCGACAGTTTCTTCAGTATCTCCTTCAGTACCATTCAAGTATTGATATTTGTTGAGCATATAGCCGTCGGCCTCATCGTGCTTAAAGCTGGTGTAAGAGCCGAATCCTTTATAGTAAAAGTTCAGATTTGCGCTTTGGGTGAATTTACCCTTGCCAGAGACACGGGTGTCTGTTTGTACACTTAACAGTTGGTCTTTGGGCTGGTTGGTAATGATATTGATTACACCGCCAATAGCATCCGAACCATAAAGTGATGAGGCTGCTCCATTCAATACCTCTATGCGACGTACCCTACTCATGTCAATGCGTTCCAAATCAATGTTTCCAGCTATGTCGCCTATCACTTTTTTGCCGTTTACCAGTACTAGTATGTACTTGTTGCCCAAACCGTTCAGCCTCAGATATGTACCCATGGCATTTGGCATAAAAGAAGCGTTTGGCAGTAATCGCGTCAATGCATCGTTTAGAGTGCTTACTCCTTGTGACTTGATTTGACGGGCTGTCATAACATGCACAGGAGTGGTTGATGTTTTGAGGTACTCGTGATGGCCATTGCCAGTCACTACTACAGGGTTCAGCTCATGCGACTTCTCGGTGAGTTCGCTTTTTGTGTTTCCCTGATGTTGCGCATAGCCGCTCAATATACAAGTGGCCATTGCGCAAATAATCATAGTCTTTTTCTGTTTCATTATTACTTATTATGTTTGAAGTTGTTTTCTTTTTATTGTTCGCGTCAAACTTCATAAGCTTGTATAATAAGTAATCTTAACCCCTCTCTTCTTTTCTCTTATTATTTTGTTTTGTTAATTATCCATTGCTGGATTTCGGGAAGTTCGCCAATTCCTTCCCCTATGAAGGAAACTTTGTAGCCTTCTTTTTCCAGTTCTTGCTTCCATTCGCCTTCAATATCTTCTGTGGCGTGGTTGCCAGCAATGTAAAGTAATGGATAAAGAATTACATGCTTTGCCTTCTTTACTTTTGGTTTCTTGTTTTCTTGAAGCATCTTCTTGACATGTGCCAAAGTGGGATAACCCTCAATGGTGGCAACATGATAGTTCGTGAAGCCCTGCTCGTGCAAGGCATAGTTGAGCAAGGTGTACATGGCATTGGCTGGTCCTGGGGTGCCATGTCCCACAAGAACCACTTGCTCGTCCTTTTTAGCATTGATATGCTTGGCTAATAGTGAGGCGAGCTGGCATGCATCGTCTGCATTCCACAATAGCGGTTTGTTCACTTGGATGGTATCGAAGAGGAAACGAACCTTGTCCGCTTCTTTTTCAATGATTTCTTGCATCACGCCAGGCAGCAGATGAGTGCTTTGTATGATGATGTCTGTGCAGCCTTTAGCATAGAGTTGGCGCAATGCTTCGGATATGGTATTCTTTTGTATCCCTCTTTTTTTTAGCGAGGCAATAACCATCTTTGACGAATAAGCTTCGCATACAACAGTTTGCGGCATGGCCTCTGCCATCTTTTGGTTTATTACATCGATGGTTTTGGCACGGCTTTGGTCATTGTTGGTTCCATAGTGAACCAATAGAACAGCCTTCTTGTGCTTGTCGCTTGTTTGTGCAGTGGTTGCCATGGCACAAACCATCATCAGAAGGAGAATAATATTTCTCATAATGGATAGTTGTTATTTAGGTGCAAAGGTACTGACTTTCATCTGATGGTGCAATACCTAATAATTGTTATTTTTTAGACGTTTCTTTAATTACAATTCCTGTGCACGAATAGTCATGCACAGGAATATGGGAGGGTTGTGAGAGAATAGAATTCTACATCACATGGTTTTTTGTATTTATTTGTCGTCTTCCAACAGGCGGATTTGCTCGAAGTAGTAACCTTCGGCAACCTTGATGCCTTCACTGACATTACCAGTTTTTACATCATAGACATAAATCTGAGGCTGTGCGGTTTCTGTGTTCACACCGAAGTAAACTTTATTTTCGCCAGCATCAAAGGCAGAACGTTGTGAGAATCGGCCACTGCTATAGGGGATGTCTGTACCATTGAATGCCATGCGGGTGCGGGTATTGGCTTTCAGGTCAACAATGCTATAATAGTGAGCATAACTGTCGATGGTGGTTCCGAGCGTGCTGTCATCGTGACGTGAGTAGCAGAACACTTTGCCGTTGCCTAAATACTGAGTGGTTAGCAACTTGCCGTCGGAGTTGGGGAAGCCATTGAAATCGGCATCGATGTTGAATTCGCCTTTCTTGATGCGGAGCAATTTGCCCTCTTCGCCAATGGAGGTGTCGCTGAAAGCAGCAATATAGAGATTATCCTGCTCGTCGAAGAATGTGGTCTGCTGAAGTAGTTCTCCATAAGCTGAACCTGCTGTCTCAGCAGCGAAGGGGCTAAGGTTGTCTTGTTCTACTGCCATGGTTTCTGCATTGATTACGGCTACGTGGAACTTGTCTTCTTTGGTAGCCTTGCGGCCTGTTCCTTTTTTGTTGTAATAGAAATAGAACAGTTTGTTGTCGCTCTTACGATAGGTGAGAACACCACTGGTGGTGAAACTATCCCATCCTCCGCTGGCAAGACTGATGCCGAGTGTGCCTTCACTGATGATACTCATGTCGTCGGTGTTGAGCTTTGTCCAAATGATAGCATTCTTGTCACCATTGGCAGCCATAATGAGGAGAGTGTTGTCATTTAGCCAAGTGTGGGTGTACTGACGGCAGTTGTAAGTATTCTCGCGGAATGGCTGTGCCTGTACCACTTTCATCTGATTGTCCTTGAACTGGAGTTTCACAAAACGGTCTTCGCTGACTGGCACTTGATAATAGAACTTGCCACGTACAATAGACTCCATGGTGTAGGTGGTGTTGATTTCTGCACCGACATTTTTAAAATCTACTTCAGCACCAGAATCCAATCTGTCGCGGCTCTGAACTATAGTTGTTACATCGCGTCCCATACCGCCTTGCTTGCCAACTGTGACAGTGAGATCGAAGTGGTGAGGTGCCAGAACAATTGGCTCTGCGATATTGACAAAAGAGACGTTTGTGATTTCATCAGCGTTCAACTCCACCACAGTTCCGTCTGCCTTTGTGATTTTCATGACATACTGCTGTGCACTCAAAGTAAGGCACATGGTCATGGCTGCTACGAATGTAAGTATAAATCTTTTCATAACCATTTTATTTATTTTTGTTGTTTTCTTTATCATTTGTTCATGACTTTAATACTTGTCTTTGAAGACTTTACAATCAGAATGCCTTTGCTTAATGAAGTCAGATTGACATCGGCAGTTCCATCTTCGCCAACACGCTGTGTTGCCAACAGCTGTCCTCTGGTATTAAACACACGTACCACCTCACCCTTTTGGGAATTGACAAAATAAACATGGCCCGATTGCAAACGAGTGCTTTCTTCGTCAAGTACTTTCTGAATACTGGTAGGTACGGTTTCTGAGAACTTGTAAGACAATCCCTCGCTGAGTTCTACCGAGAGCTTCTCCTCTCCAAGCACAGTCAGTTTTAGGATACCATCGCTGATGGTCATCTCTGGTTCGTCAGCTAATGCGATGACACTTTCTTCGCCATCGTTGTTGAAAATCAGATACTTGACACCTTCAGCCTTTGTACTGGAAGCCATGATGGTCACCAGCAGAAAGAGATAGATTCTAAGTTTCTTCATGTTTCTAAGTTTAAGAGTATAATATTAATGTAAAAATATTCTGAATTTTGCGAATAGCATGCGTCCAGGTTTCTGCAACTTATAGTTGTCGTAGACTGTTGCATCGAACAGGTTCTGGCAGTCGAGCGACACATTGTAACGGTCTTTGTGCCATGAATAAGTGATGTTAGCCCCGAAAATGTTCTTCTCTGGAATCCTGGCCTTTGTCTCAAGAGCACCATAACCTTCCCATGATAGGAAGAACCAATGCACCCATTGGTAGTCAATACCGAAGTAAAGGTGAGATGTTTGCGGCAAGAGCTTTGCGAGGTGCTTGGCCGCATCATAACGAACCTCTGCCGATGCATAGAACCAAGGGCGGTTGGGCACATGGTTGTTGAATGTGACTGATTGTTTTCCATCAGCCTTGTATCTCATCCTGTCGCGAGCATCCTGCCACGTCACGTTGCCAATCACCTGCAACTGTTGCTGCCAATCGTAGCGTAGCTCACCTTCCACACCTTTGATGTGAACAGCAGGTACGTTAACATACTGCATCATACCTTCCTTTTCCGATACTTGCGGTTGTATGTAGTTGTCCACACGGCGTAAAAAGCCGTTTACTTCGTACGATAGGGCATGGTCTGCGTTCTTCAGTGTGCCAAACAGACCCAGATTGAGGTTCTCGCTCTTTTCTGGTTCCAGGGTCACGTTGGCATAGATTGTTGTACCATTGCCAAGCAACTCGCGGGCCAATGGCAGCCTGACGCTGTGTTCATAGCTTGCTTTCAGTGCCACTTGTTCTATTGGTTGCAACTTAATGCCGACTCCGCCGCCCCAGTAATTGCTTGTTGAAGAACCTTGCACATCGCGCGAACCAGTAACAGTAGGAATGTCTGTCTGATGAATACTTACGTGGTTTATGTAATCTTTTAGGAAGAAGGTGTTGTTCAGTATCCCATTGAATAGCGATTGGTTATAGGAGAGTCCGATGATGTGCTTTGCAAGAACATCGTTGGCAGGTTCGAACCCTTTCTCCACATCGTCCCAGCGGTTATTTCCCGTACGATTGATAATGTAGCTCAGGTTCAGCAAATGATTGTCGCTCAGCCTATACTTTAAATCGGCTCTTCCAATGGTAAGCGGACGCTTGTAATGGCGGAGCGAACGTGCACGACCGGTAATTTCATTGCGTGAACTCTTGATGAACTCCCCATCCCAATTGTATTTTCTGAATACTGTGTCAACGGTTTGTGAGTGGTCCCAAGTATGCGACAAAGAGAGGCTGGCGGCCAAATCCTTCAATAGGAAATGCTGTTTCTGATAGTTGGCAGAAATGCTCCAAGAGTCTGAGTGCCTCTCTGCCTCGCCCACCACCTTGGTTTGTATCTGTCCGGTCTGGATTTCCTTGTTCACTTTGTTGTATGATGCACTCACAAAAAACTCGTCAGCCCACCATTTGTCGGTAAATCCCACTTCCATCTGACCGATAAGTGAGAAATAGCCATCGTGGAATCGTCTTCGGTCTGCCAGAACATACTCACGGCTTTCCTCATCCCACACTTCCACTCCTTTCATCAAATAGTCGTTTTTCGAATAGCTGACACCGAGTGTCGGGCGGATGGTCAGTCCGTTCTTCAGTACATATTGTCCGTTAAGATCACCCTTGTGGGTGTGATAGGAACCTATTCCGTATGATACATCCAGATAATTAGTGTGCCTGCGGTTGGTAACGATGTTCACCGCTCCACCCAGGGCATCGCCGCTAAGCCAAGTGGGAACCACTCCTTTGTATATCTCGATATGGTCTATCAGACTCACGGGCAGATTGGCCAATGAAACACCCGAACCCTTTGTGTCGAGTGGAACACCGTCCAAGAAGTAGCGCACCGAATTGCCTGACATGCCGTGTATCGATAAATCGAAATCGGAGCCCACACCGCCTTCTTCACGCACCTTCACGCCGGCCGTGCGGTCAACGATGGAGTTGAGCGAACTGATGCTGCTAATCACAGAGCGGATATCAATGGCATTCACAGAAAGCACGCTTTCACGTAGCCTTTGGGTTTTGCTCTTGCCGATAACGGTCACATTGTCGAGCATCACCGAGTCTTTGATATGCTTCTGTGCTGCAGCATAGTCAACTTGTATGGCAAGCAGCAAGAGGATTATCTGGATTCTATTAATCATCTTTGTTATGTCTGACAAACTACGGGTGAAATACTACAGCCTTTAGAACGATGTTCTATGGGCTGTAGTATCATACTCGGAAGCACCGAATATATTTATCACTCAGGATTCTTAGAATGGTAGAAGTCGAGAGCTTCACCATTGATGGCATCACGTGTGTGGTTCATCCAAATCTGGCGCACGGTGGGAAGTTCGAGCAGACCTTTCTCTATCATAGTGGAGTTGTCACAGGTGTAGCCCGAATGCTGGAAAAACATTTTCCAACTGGTGTCTTCCACTTCGCCTTCATCGTTGGGTGTGAACTTCTTGCCGTCCCAATTGTCATCATCGTCACCAGCCATGTCGTTGTGCCCATGGTCACCATCGATAGACATCAGTGGGTGGCAATACACTTTGCCATTCATGATGCCCTTTGACTGCATGCGGGCCAGCACATGAGTCTTGAAGTTTTCCATCATGTCTACCGTTCCTACGAAGTAGTTGCTATTGAAGTTCTGCAGAGCATCTTCAAGTTGTGTATAGCGTATGTTGGCCTTGTATGTATCATATTTGTCGGGATTGCCATGGCCCATGAAAGCCACAACACCTTCGGCGGCCTGTGCTTTGTAAAGGTTGTTGAGTGCTGTTGCCACGGCATTCACGTCGTTTTCTGCATCTTGAAGTAGAGGCACACCCAGCTTCAATGTTACATTTGCAAGATACTTGTCATCAATGTCGCCATTGCTGTTGTTGGCAAAGTCTTTGATGTAGTTGATGACGCGAGTGTATTCCTCGCCGGGAATCACTTGGAGTGATTGCACAACGATTTCATTATATTTCACTCCATCCTGAGCAAATGCTGTAAGCCAGAAGGGAGGAGCATAGAAGTTGCGTGGTGCTACATTCTCACCGGCGGCTGCGCGGTTGATGCAGATGGCAGACGAGAACGAGAGGAACACGTCGTAGCCTGGGAAAGCTTGTTTGTATGCTTCTACAGTGGTGTCGAAAGCATTGTATGCCTGCTGCCATGTTGAGCCGAAGGCAACCAGTAGGATGGCCTTGCTGTTATGTTTCTGTGTCTTTACGGTTTGGTTCACTGCTTTCTGATAAATCAGATAGTTGTTCGTTTCATCATCGTCACTGCTGCATGCTGTGAAACTCATGGTGCAGATAATAGCCATCATGGCAATCATCAATAAATTAATTTTCTTCATAATTACGTTGATTTAAATTAGTATTAAATTTGTTATTAGTCTTCTTTCCTTTGGCAAAGCGGATGGAGAACGTGGCATAGAGAGTGGTGCCTGGAGTGGTTGTTCCCAAATGGAGACCATGAGGCGTTGTGTCACGGTAGTTGAAAATGTTGTCGATGCCTGCTTCTAAACGGTAGTTCAGCGCTTTGTTTTTTCCAAAATCGTGTGTGGTTGCGAGTCGCCATATTTGGTAACCCTTGCCGTTACCGTTTATTTGATAATAGCGTTTTGTTGACATCTTCCCATAAATGCCTATGCCCAGACGGTATTTTTGGCGGAACAGATGGCTCCATGTGGCAAAGGCGTTGGCTTTGTGGTGTGCCATGCCGTCGATGATTACCTCGTGCATCCGTTCGTGATTGGTGTCGTAACTGTTTGCTTTGGTGTCCAGATAGCTGTAGCCCAGACCTACGGAGACTTCTTTCCATGCATATTGTATGCTCATATCCAAGCCATAGGTCTTTGCATCTTCAATGTTCTGATATTGGCGAGTCTTCAATGGGTCGTATTGTACAATATATTCTTCGGGTGCCTGATAGTTGGGGATTGTAACCAGTGCAATCATGTCTTTTACTTGGTTGTAATAGCCCGTCAGCGTAACCGACAAGCCGTTCCATGTGTATTCTCCTCCCAAAGAATAGTAATTGCTGGTTTGTGGAGTGAGATCCAGGTTGCCCAAATACAAGTATGTGCCGTTCATTTGTCGTACGTAACGGTAATAGAGCTCTTTGGTTGTCGGCGTCTTGAATCCTTGGCTCCATGTGGCTCTTAGTCGGACAGGGTTGCCAAGGCGGTACATGGCTGATACTTTCGGTGTGAACCGGAAACCGAATTCGTCGTTGTGGTTGAGTCGCAGACCAGCTGTGATTTGCAAGTTGTTGATCATGTCGAACTCATCTTGCACATAAATGGCTTCGTTGTTGTCGTGAACCGTTCCTCCAGCCACACGAGTAGGCGATTCCAACCAGTCGTAACGGTATTCTATACCGGCACTAAGTTGGTTCCCGTATGGCAGTTTGAATATACCTTTCAGATTCACCATGGTGCGCTGTTGGTCACTTTGTAGCTCTGTTTGGTCGGGCAGATAAGGGAAATAGGGGTAGTAGATGGTGCCTTTACTCTTCTCATAGTCTTCAACCAGCGTGTTGGCTGTAAAATAGTAATAGTAGGCGTGTCTGTTCCAATCTACATCAAGTGTGATGGCATCTGTTTTGTTCAGTCTCCATTTTCCACCGATGGCTGCCGAACTATTATGGTATTCCAAATCGTAGGTGTACACATCATAGTGGGCATATTTGCCGCATGGCCGATAGATTCGTTTCCAATAGACGCTCCCTTCGGCATAAAGTTCAACATTCTTGATAGGTGTGTAGACCAATCGTTCTGCTACTTGCCAATTGGTATGTCGATTGGTGGTTTTGTTTCGCGAATCGAGAATAGGCGTTTCGGTGCCCATGGTGTATTCTGTAGCTGTGTTCTGCCATCCGTCAGAATGCTGCAGCTGGAAATTGGTGTAGCTGCTCCATTTGCCGAAACTGAACCCTATGCCGTTGTGTTGCCGAATATCTCCGTAACTGCCTATGCGAGAAGTGTTTTCCAAGAGCAATCCTTCTTGGTCGTGTTTCTTGGTTATGATGTTCACCACGCCGGCAATGGCATCGCTGCCATAAAGTGCGCTTGATGCGCCTTTTACGATTTCTATCTTCTCGATGTTTTGCGGGTCAATCAGTCCTAAGTCGTTTTGTCCGCCCACATCACCGTGAATGCGTTTGCCGTCGATGAGTATCAGTATGTAGTTGTTGCCCAATCCGTTCATCTGTATCTGGCTGCCCATGTCGTCTTCGTTGAAGTCGAACGAAGAGGTAAGCATGCCTAGCATCTCTTGGATGCTCTTGCCTGCAAAGTGGCGCAATGTCTTGCCGCTGATTACCTCTGTCTGCACAGGAGCGTTTTTCAGAAGATGCTCTGTTCCTGTTCCTGTTACAACCACTTCGTCGAGTTGCACGTGCTTGCTCAGTTTCGACTGCGGAAAGGCCGCTTGCCATCCCATCACGGACAGCAGTGCAGCCACCACATAACATCTTTTGTTTAGAGAGAGTTTCAAATTCATAACGCTGTGAGATAACTTCACATCAGAAAGGGCATGACACATTGCGTGCGCACACACTTCTCCCGATTACTCATACCGACGGACCATCCGCCTCTTTTCCAAATTTCGTTGATAACCAATATGGCTTGTTGTCGCCGCGGCATCTTGATCCCGAAATATCCGCTTTGCTGTTTCTGACATGGCAGGTTTCCTGGCTTTCTCCGAAAAGTCTGCCTTCCCGATGGCTCAGTGGCTTTGCGTTCTGACTTTTCATAATGGAGATTACAGTAGCGGGCACTGCTCAGGTCTTTCACCTGATTCCCTTTCTACTCCGGTGGAGCACCGGTGTATCACCAAATCCGCTGCAAAGGTACAACATTTTTCCGATTCACCAACACGATTGCCGCTTTTTTTCGTGGAATGGCGCAAAAACACGAAAATCCCTTACAAAGACCGCCTTGGCAGCATGACGGCTATTCAGGACACTGCTGCCCGCCGTTGCCTTTCCATGACGAAAGCAAACCGCTTTCATACGGTGAACCCCTTGTCGGCAAGTAGCATACCAAAGATTTCTGAATATTATTTTGCTCTTTTTTATGGTCGTTTGAAAATAAAATTGTATTTTTGCGAACAATAATCAAACTACACCACTATTATGGCAAAAGGTAAGAACAAAGGCACCAAGCGCCTGACGAAGAATAAAATGGTAGAGATTCTGTCAGCATTGTTTCAGCAGAATCCCAACGAGACTTTCACACTGAAGCAAGTGTTCAAACAACTGCGGCTGACCACTCATCCCGCCAAGATGCTCGCCATCGACATCATGGAGGAAATGGCGTGGGACGACTTCCTGAGCAAGGTATCGGAACACAGTTACCGCCTGAACCTGCAGGGACAGGTGATGGAAGGTGTCTTCATCCGCAAGGCCAACGGCAAGAACTCGTTCATCCCCGACGGCAGCGACAAGCCCATCTTCGTGGCCGAGCGCAACTCGATGTTCGCCCTGAACGGCGACCGCGTGAAGGTAACCATGATGGCGCGCCGCGAGCGGCACATCAAAGAGGCCATGGTGACCGAGATTATCAAGCGCGCCCGCGACCAGGTGGTGGGACGGCTGAACGTGGAGAGAGACTTTGCCTTCCTCATCAGCGACGGCAATTTCTTCGTGCACGACGTGTTCATTCCCAAGAAGAAACTCAAGGGCGGCAAAACGGGCGACAAGGCCGTGGTGAAAATCACGCAGTGGCCGTCGGCCGAAAGCAAGAACATTGTGGGCGAAGTGGTTGACATCCTCGGCAAGACGGGCGAGAACAACACCGAGATGCATGCCATTCTCGCGCAATACGGACTGCCCTATAAATACCCCAAACAGGTGGAAGAGGCCGCCAACCGCATCGAGCCCGGCATCACCGAGCAGGAGATTGCGCGCCGCGAAGACTTCCGCGAGGTCACCACGTTCACCATCGACCCCCACGATGCCAAGGACTTCGACGATGCCCTGTCCATCAGGGTGGCTGAAGAAAACGGCCGACACATCCTCTACGAAGTGGGTGTCCACATTGCCGACGTGTCGCACTATGTGAAAGAAGGAAGCATCATCGACCGCGAAGCACAAAAGCGCGCAACGAGCGTCTACCTCGTAGACCGCACCATCCCCATGCTGCCCGAGCGCCTCTGCAATTTCATCTGCTCGCTGCGACCCGACGAAGAGAAACTCTGCTACAGCGTTATCTTCATCCTCGACGGCGAAGCCAACGTCAAAGACTGGCACCTGGCACACACCGTCATACGCAGCAACCGGCGATTTGCCTACGAAGAGGTGCAGCAGATACTGGAACAGAACGGTGTGGTAGACGGCACCGGAGAGCCCGCTCCTGCCAAGAAGGAATACAAGGGCGACTTCGCCCGCGAACTCGTGGTGCTGGATGCACTGGCAAAGAAACTGCGCGAAAAGCGGTTCAAGAACGGTGCCGTGAAGTTCGACCGCGAGGAACTGCACTTCGACATCGACGAAAAGGGCAAGCCCACACGCGCCTATTTCAAGAAATCGAAAGATGCCAACAAACTCATTGAGGAGTTCATGCTGCTCGCCAACCGCACCGTGGCCGAGTCGATAGGCAAAGGGCAGAAAGGGCAAAAGGCAAAAACGCTGCCCTACCGTATACACGACCAGCCAGACCCAACGAAGTTGGAACGCCTGCGCCAGTTCATCACCCACTTCGGATACAAGGTGAAAACCACCGGCTCGAAAAGAGAAATCAGCCGGTCGCTGAACAAACTGATGGACGAAGTGAACGGCAAACGCGAACAGAACGTCATCGAGAGCGTGGCACTCAGAGCCATGATGAAGGCCAAATACAGCGTGTACAACATCGGACACTACGGACTGGCATTCGACTACTACACCCATTTCACCTCGCCCATCCGACGCTATCCCGACACCATGGTGCACCGCCTGCTCACCCGCTATCAAAACGGCGGGCGCTCAGCCAGCAAAGAGCACTACGAGGAACTCTGCGAGCACAGCAGCGACATGGAGCAGATAGCCCAGAACGCCGAGCGCGACAGCATTAAATATAAAATGGTGGAGTTCATGGCCGACTTCATCGGCGAAGAGTTTGATGCCCACATCAGCGGCATCACCGCCTACGGCATCTACGCCGAAATCGACGAGAACCACTGCGAGGGCATGATACAGATTCACGACCTTGACGACGACTACTACGAGTTCGACGAAAACAACTACCAACTCGTGGGGCGCCGCCATCACAACAAATACATGCTGGGCGACCCCATCCGCATCCAGGTGGCCAAGGCAAACATCGAGAAGCGCCAACTCGACTTCGTCCTCGCACAATAACGCTCCCCGCCCCACCGTATGAGCACGCAAGGCTTCTTCACAAAAGAGAGTTTCGAAAGGCTGTATAACGAAATGTATATGCGGCTGTACCATCTTGCGTATGACTATGTGGGCGACGAAGAACTGAGCCGAGACATCGTGGGCGAAGTATTCGCCAGAATATGGAAGACGCGCGAAAGGATCAAGCCCGAAACACTCTCGTCTTATCTCTATGTCAGTGTGAGAAACCTCTGTCTCGACCACCTGCACGCTCAGAAGCAGAAAACAAACTTCGAGAAAGAGTTCGCGTGCAATATGACCGACTTTGACTCCGACGACTGGGAGGCGCGCGAATACCGCATCTGCCAGATTCAAAAAGAATTGCACCTGCTGCCCGAAAGGACGCAACAGGTGCTGAAAGAACGGTTCTATAACGACCACACCAATCAGGAGGTGGCCCGGCAGTTAGGAATCTCAGAGGCGGGGGTCAAGAAACTCATCTCGCGCACCTTTGCCTATCTGCGCAACAGGATGAAATAAAAAACGTTAAAACTGTATACCACCCACCCACAATCGCGTATATATTATAAAAGGTATGGACATGGAGACGATACAAGACAACGAATGGCAGCAGCCCACCGCTCAGGAATTATGGGAACTGAAGAGCGCACTCAACCGTGAGCATGTGCCCCAGCCCGACATGCAGAAAGAGTGGGAAAAACTGTCGGAACGCCTCAACCTTGACTCCGCGGAAGAGATTCCAGACACGCATACCCCACAGCAACCGGCAGGAAGAAACGCTGCCACCAAAATCATCTATTTCCTCTCGGGCGTGGCAGCCACCGTGGCAGCGCTTATGCTGTTCAACTTCTTCAACAGCGAAGACCACTCGCTGGCAGCAGCCGACGAATATTTCTTCGCAGCCAACAACGAAAAACAGGAAATCACCATCACGGCCGACGGCGGGAAACCTGCTGTGGTGAACAACCCTTCAATCAACCTGGAAACCGAAAAAGTCACATCCTCACCCCAGCCCAAGTTGCTCACACTCGCCACATCGCGAGGCAAAGACTATCAAATCACACTGGCCGACGGCACCAAGGTGTGGATGAACGCAGAAAGCAAACTGCAATTCCCCGAAACCTTCAAGGGCAAAACCCGCGAGGTAATCCTCCACGGAGAAGCCTTTTTCGAAGTGGCCAAGGATGCCAACCACCCGTTTATCGTCAAGACCGACTATTTCAACACAACCGTGCTGGGCACCTCTTTCAACGTGAAAGCCTACTCGGCCAAGGGTGCCAACGTTGTGCTCGTGGACGGCAGCGTGAAGGTGAACCTCGCCGCAACGGCCAAGGGAAAGGCTCAGGAGGCCACGCTCCATCCCGGCCAGCAACTGTCGGTTGCCAATTCACAAATGTCAATCAACGACATCGACACCTATCCCTACACCCAGTGGCGCGACGGATTCTTCTATTTCGAGAACCAGACACTTTTCGAAATCATGCAGGAACTGGGACGTTGGTATAACGTGAACATCGCTTTCGACGATCCCGGCAAGATGAATGTGCGCCTGCATTTCGTGTGCAGCCGCAGCCAAGGCATCGCCGATGCCGTGAAAAACATGAATGCCCTGGGCGTGGTCGACGTGGAATACAACGGAAAAGTGGTCACCATTTATTAAGTTTTCACCATCGATAATTGCGGTTTCATCGACAGAAACCACCAACCTGCCCCAGTAAATCAATTTGATTTGTATGGTAAATTACATTGATTTGAAAAGTAAATCAATTTGATTTGCGCGGTAAATCAAATTAATTTGCAAAGACAATCCATTTGATTTGCTGAAGCAAAGCGGCACTCTTCAACATGCAATCGGCTGCTTTCTTAACAAGAAAGTGCCGCTTTCGCATTTCAATAACACTGCTTTTACAGCCCAACAATGTTTTTTCCATAACCCTGTCGTGCGCTTTTACAACCCAGAGTTTTTTATGCCGCGGGGCTTATACCATCGCTTTTCCTGTTCAAAAATAAAAAAAATTGCATTTTCTGTCTACCTGTTTCAATTTTCAAGTATTAATAGAAAGAACAATCTATTAATTAATACAAATTGAACATGAGAAAAAGAAAGATTCTTTCCGCCCTTCTCACCCTCATCATGGTGCTCACCGCTGCTGACGTGAGCGCTCAGGGAAAGAAGGTGACGATGAACCTGAAGGACGTCGCACTGCCCACGGCACTGCGGCAAGTGGAACAACAGTCGGGCTATTACAAAATGAACTATGCCTACGACGAAGTGAGCCGATTCAAGGTAACGGTCAACATCAAGAACGCCACGGCACCTGAGGCCGTGAAGCAGTTGCTGAAAGGCCTGCCCTTCACGTCGTCTGTGAACGGACAGTTCATCCAGATTAAACGCTCGGAGATGGCTGCCGGACAGGCTTCCGGCAAGAAAGTGGTGAAAGGAAAACTCTACGACTCTGCCGGCGAACCGCTCATCGGTGCCACCGTGCAGGTGGAAGGCACGCAGAAAGGCACCGTTACCGATGCCGACGGCAACTTTCGCCTCGACGATGTTAACGAAGGCGAAACGCTGGTTTTCTCGTATGTGGGCAAGCAGACGCTGAAGCGCAAAGCCACCAACAAGCCTATAGCCATCATCCTGGAGGACGAGTCGTTTACTTTCGATGAAGTGGTAGTGACTGGTTATCAGAACATCAAGCGCGAGAACGCCACAGGTTCTTACCAGTTGATCAGTTCGAAGAAACTGGACGAGCACCACACAGGAACCATCGTTGAGAATCTGGAAGGCAAGATTCCCGGACTGATGAGCTACAACAACGGCATGAACGGCGGCGGCGAAAATGCACTCACCATCCGCGGCATCAGTTCGTTCCAGGCCCGCACCAACCCACTCGTGGTGGTCGACGGACTGCCCATTGAAGGTTCCATCGAAACTGTCAATCCTTATGAAATAGAGAACATCACCGTGCTGAAAGATGCCTCTGCCGCTGCCATCTATGGTGCCAGGGCTTCCAACGGTGTGATCGTCATCACTACCAAACAAGCACATCAGGAAAAACTGGACATCAATTTCGACACCGATATCACCATCAGCGAGAAACAGAACTACGACAACTACGGATGGGCCAACGCTGAAGAGTATATCGCTCTGGAGAAATACAACTTCAACCACATGAAAGCCAACGACGAAAACTCGTTCACATCTGTGGCCGAACGATATCGCAGCAACCCCTCTGCGCTCACGCCGGTGATGCGCATGCTCATTGCCAACCATCTGGGTGAGATGAGTGATGCCAGCCTGCAGTCAACACTGAACAGCATGAGCAAGAATGACTACCGCAAGGAATGGATGGATGCCAAGACACGCGCCCGCGTGCTGCAGCAATACAACTTGGCACTACGCACTCGCGGCAAGTATCTCAGTTCGAGCATCGTGCTCAACTATAAGTCGGACAACTTGGCCAAGAAAATGGAGCACAACAACGTGATTACCTTCAGTTATCGAGGCGACCTGAACCCCACGAAATGGCTCAACCTCGCGTTTGGTGCAAACTTCATCAGCGAAAGGCAGAAAAACCTGGCCGCCGACGAAAAGGGTGGCATCAACGCATATCAGCCCTACATGAGCATGTATAATGCCGACGGCTCACGCGCAAGAATGGACGGACGCGTGCTGCTCACCGAACCGGCACTGCAAAACCCTGACTACGGACTGAAAGACCTGGGCTACAACCCACTCGACGAGATGGGTCCCAACACCGTGAACACACGCGACACACACATCCGCACATTCGGCAGCGCCACCGTAACGCTGCTGCCCGGATGGACGGCCAGCGCTCATTTCCAGTATGAAGACAGTTTTAACAAGAGCAATACCTACCTGACACCCGACTCTTACGCCATGCGATATCTCTATGACATATACACTACAGAGAGTAACGGTAGCGTTACCCACAACATTCCAGAAGGCGGTTTGCTGACAACAACCAACACCGAGGGTGCCCATTATACGTTCAGGGCGCAGACAGGCTACAGCCGCGAGATTGCCGAGAAGCACGGCATCGAGGCCGTGGCGGGATTTGAGTTCCGCGAATCGCATGCCAAGACTTACGGCAACGTCATCCTAGGTTACGACGACCAGACACAAAGCAACCGCTCTAATACGGTAAACTACGGTGTATTGAAGAATCTCTACGGTAAAGCCTCCGTACTGGGCGACAACTATGCCATCTATGATTCACCCTCAGAAGGCAACATCGCCACGAGCGACATCCTGCACCGCTTCTACTCACTCTATTTCTCTGGCATCTACACCTACGACCACCGCTACAGCGCATCTCTGTCGTATCGTGTCGACAAGACCGACCTGTTCGGTGCCGACCCTGAGTTCCGCGGCCGCCCGCTGTGGTCAGCAGGTCTCAGTTGGAACATCCACAACGAGGAATTCATGAAGGCATACCCCTGGATCGACGTTCTGAAACTGCGCACCAGTTACGGCCTGACGGGTAACATCGACTCGTCGGTGTCATCTTATCTCACCGCCACACTCGACAATGAATACCTCTATGCCAACGTGGGCGCCACGCTCGACACACCACCTAACGAACAACTGCGCTGGGAGAAAACTTCATCGTGGAACGTAGGTGTGGACTTCTCGCTGTGGAACAACCGCTTGAGCGGATCGCTCGACCTGTATCACAAGAAAGGCACCGACCTGCTCACACTGACCGACCTTGACATCACCACCGGCTGGTCGTCGCTCACCATCAACAACGGAGAGATGAAGAACCATGGTGTGGAACTGCAACTCAACGGCCAGATACTGAAGCCTGCCACACGCAACGACCTGGGCATCAACGCATCGTTCAACATTGCCTATAATAAGAACAAGGTGACCAAGGTGACACACAAACCCACGTCGGGCTATGTGAACCTGCAAGAGCAGACGCTACATGAGGGCTACCCCGTGCACTCCATCTTCTCCTACCGCTTTGCCGGAATAGAAAACGACAACAATATACAGACCATCACTTGGTATGACCATGAAGGAGAAGTAAACAAGAGCAACCTCACATCCAGTTCCTTCACGCCCGAAGACGGTGTGTATTGCGGCTCACTCGACCCAAAGGTAATGTCAAGTTTCACGCCCGAAATCACATGGAGAGGCTTCTCTCTCTCTGCCATGTTCAGTTACTATGGCGGCCACCACATGCGCGCCAACGTACAGCGGTGGTCAAGCCAAGGTTCGGTGAACGGATACAGCGGTGCCATCTTTGCCGACAACCTGAATTTCTGGACTACTGGCGATGCCACTCAGTATCTTGGCAACGGCTATCTAGGAGGCACAGCCCACATTCCAAGCGTGGTGTTCAACCGCTTCATGGATGCCAATGTAGTGCCTGCTGACTATATGAAACTGCGTAACTTGGTGCTGGGATATGAATTCCCCAAGACCATCTGCCACTCGCTGAAGGTGAACAGCATCCGTTTGCGCCTGCAGATGAACAACCTGTGCACATGGGTGCGCAACGACTTTGGCATCGACCCCGAAGCCAACAGCCCCGTCGGCGGCACTCCTCTGAACAAAACTCCGAAGAGTTATACCATGAGCCTGCGGGTGAATTTCTAAAAAATAATGGATAATTGATAATCGACAAGTCATAATTATGAAGACAACAAAATATAGCAATAACCGCCCATTGGCCTTTGTCGCAGGCATTCTGTTGCTGGCAGCCTGCCTCGTAACCTCTTGTGACGACGAACTCGACATCGTTCCGAAAGGGAAAACAACTCTGGAAAGCCTTACTGACCTGGAATCGCTCCTGAACCAGGAATGGACACTGGAGAAGAATCCGTCGGCCGACATTCTGATGATCTGCGGCGAAGCAGAGGGCTATGCACTGAACGTGCCGGGCACCATGGGAATGAAGAACTCGCTTTCGTATGCTTACCTCACCTACGACGAGACAGTTGACAGAGAAGCACTGAGCACCTACGACTACCGATACCAGCAGGCATATATATACATTAATTACATGAATGTGCTGATTTCTAAGATGCCTAGCGTGAAAGGCGATGAGAAGAAAAAGGCACAGTGCATTGCCGAAGCACGCATCATGAGAGCCTACCTGCACTGGATTATTGCCAACATCTATGCCAAGCAATACGATGAAAGCACCGCCGACAAAGAGGGTGGCATTGCCTACGTTGACGATATAGACGCGTCTTCGCAGAAACAGAAACTCACACTGAAAGAAACCTATGAGCGTATTCTTGAAGACTGCTCTGATGAGTTGATTGCCCTGTTGCCCGTTCATGAGCCCAATGTGGAACGTGGCGACCAGGCATGGGGAAATGCCGTGAGGGCAAAGGTGCTCATGCAGATGAAACGCTACAGCGAGGCACTGCCCTATGCCGAGGCATCGCTGCGCCTCAATGGGAACATTGAAGACCGCTCGGTAATCAAGACCACCAAGTCGTGGGTGCTGCCTGCCACCAGCGAGAACAACCTGCTCTATATCCGCCACGGAACGCGCGTGTCGCCCAACCTTGAAGCACTGTCAAACGAATCAAAGGCCCTGTATGAACCCGGCGACTATATCTTCAACTACAGCGGCGGATGGAATGCCATGAAAGGAAGACTATATTGCGGTGTTAACGTACTGGTGTTCAGTTGCTACACTGCTTCGGCTAACGTCTACGGACTGACCAGCGACCGCATGTATTACACACTGGCCGAATGCCTTATCCGCACCGGAAAGACTCGCGAAGGTCTGGAGAATGTAGACAAAGTGAGAGCAAAGCGCATTGAGAACTATGAGCCATTTGCCAAGGACGGACTCAGCGAAAAGGAAGCCATGGATCTGATGCAGAAAGCCAAATGGATAGAGTGTCTTGGCACGTTTGAGAATTTCTTTGACTGCAAGCGGTGGAACACAGAACCGAACTACCGCCGCACCATCACGAAGCAATTCGACAACTACGGCCCCTACACCATCCAGCCCGAGTCGCCTCTGTGGGTGTTGCCGTTCCCGCTGCCGGCCACACAGTACAATCCCAGCCTGACTCAAAACTATTGATAGTTCAACCGATTATATCAAAGTAAAGTGAAAACAAGAATCAGCATTCTGTCACTAATGCTTGCAGGGGCAGCCTTCGCACTGCCCTCGCAAGCCCAATTGCTCAAGGTGACGGTGAAAGACACAACCATCTTTGAGAATGCGAAACTGTCGTGCCAGGGAAATTTCACACCCGTGAAACTCGACAAAAGGAAAACATGGGTCTTCCAGTCTGACAGCATTCAGAAGTTGACACGGGGCTCTTTTCTGGGCAGTAACATCGGTATCATCCCGCTTTACATGGAGCCAGGGAAGACCACAAGGATGACCATTTCACGGGAAAAGGACATCGTGAGGACCAAATATTCGGGCGACAACGCTGCCGCTAACCGCTTCCTGGAGAAATATATCAACCTGACGCACGGCAAGTATGAGTTCGACCCCCGCGAGTTTGCAGGCATGGACAAAGAGCGCGTGCGCATGATAGAAGAGCGCATGAAGCGCGAGGCCATCACCTTCGAGCAGGCCCACGAGCGACTGGAAAGCCGCTATGCAGCCACGCTGAAAGCCGCCTCAAGGGAAAAAGATGCCATGCGCAGGGCTTGGTTTGAAAAACTGACCAAGATGAAATACACGGCAGAAGGGATTGAACTGGCAGAGAAAGAGGCCGAGGCCAACCATCAAAACGTGAAAGAGGATGCCCACTACCAGCGACTGCTCAGCCAGATAGACCCCAACGACGAGGACGGTCTCGACATGGTATTGCGACTGCCGCAAGCCTTCATGCAGGGAAAAGTAAGCCGCAGGGTGCGCGAGGGCAACCTCAACGCCTACGCTTCAGAGTATATGGATGTGCTGAACCGCCACATCACCAATCCGCGGATAAGGGCAACCCTGCTTGAAAGTCTGGCCTCATCCGTCATCAGTTATGCCAAACCAGACAGGGAATTCGACATAGATGCCTTCTGGAATGCTTTCAAGCAGAACGCCAGTCCGAAACTCTCTGCCCAATTACAGCGAGTGATTGACTCCAAGAAGGCCACCATGCCCGGCGCCAAATGCCCCGACATCTCGTTTTCCGACCCGCAAGGAAAAAGCCATCACTTGAGTGAATACTTCGGAAAGGTGCTCTACATAGACATCTGGGCCACATGGTGTGCACCCTGCTGCGCCGAGATACCATATATAGAGAACCACGTGGCTCACTATAAAGATCAGCCCGGCATCCAGTTCATCAGCATCAGTATCGATACCAACCAGCAGGCATGGCGCGCCAAACTGGATAAAGACCAGCCTCAGTGGCTACAGTTCGTATGCAGCAGCGATGAATACAAGCAACTCAGCCGACAGTGGGGAGTCACCAGCATTCCGCGCTTCATCATCGTGAATGCCGACGGCACCATCCGCAGCAACAACGCCTTCCGCCCCAGCGAGCCCGACTTCGTCAGAAAGATGGACAACATACTCGGCACCAAGTGACAAAGGCACTGATACAGAACCGCATATACAGCCGTCCCCGCCTCATCCTTTTCTGTGAGGCGGGGACGGCTATGTTGTTCCCATTCACTGGGAAACAGGTGCTCGCTTGATTACAGATATAATCCGAAGGTGAGTGAACGGAAGCGCACTCCGTCTTTCAACACGTTGTTGGGACTGTATTTCAGATAGAGATCTATTTCAGGCGTATTGAAGATTCCCATGACATCGAAGGTTACTTTCCGCTGGCTGATGCCTTTATCCACGTTCTTGAATTTCCCGCCATCCTTCTTATAACGAGTCTTGATGCTGGCATACGTGTTGAAATTGACAACCGGACCTAATTCAATTCCCCACGACTTGGCGAAGTTCAGCCGGAACAACAGCGCACCGGAAAGGCTGAACACCTTGATTCTTGAGAACTTCGGCTTTGCCTCTTCTGGATAGTCTCCTAAGGACACACGCCCGTTCTCTTCTTTCACGAAGCGCTGGTCGCCCGTCATTCGATAGTTGCGCCAGTTGAAGAACGTGAGCAAGGAGATGCCAGTGTGCTGTTTCTTGTCGAAATAATGATAAGCGCTGATGAAAGGCAGAGCAAACTCCCATGAACGGAACGTGCTGAAGTCGGTGCCGGCAGCCGTATGGGTGGGGGCAGTGAAACCAATGAGGAAGGGACCGCCCAATAACACTTCACCTTGGGGATTCTCTTTGTTTTTACTCAAACCCACTGATGGCAGCACACTGCGCAAACTCCATGAGTCTTTGTTTATCACGGTATTGCTCACATAGTTGCTGTCCACCAACTGGATGGTGTTCCTGTATTCAAAGTCGCTGTCGCCCTCCTTTCCCTTCACAATGATTTTCTGGATGGAGTCGCCCGTGACGATTGTCACCTTCTTGGGGTTCTTAATCACGATGGTATCGTTGTCGGATATGGTGGCCTGTGCCATCAGTGGCATGGCAGCAGCCAATGCCGTCAGTATCAGATTTCTCATAATGATTGTTGTTTATTTGATTGTTACTTGTAAAATGCTTTTCAGTTTGTCTAACGAAGGCAGCGACCCTTCCATGTAGACAACGGTTGTTTCATACGTCTTTCCGTTTCTGCCGGTTGTCTTATAGCAGAGATAGCGGTTCTTGCCGTTCAGCGGTTTCAGCCGCAACATGAAAGAAATGACCTCCTTGCCCGACTTTTTGTTGGTTATGCTGTAGGAGCCTTCTCCGCCCGACTCCGCCATGTTGGCTTCATGGTCTTTCTCCACCAGCATCTTGATGCGCGAGAACTCCTCGCCGCTGGCAATGAAGCGCAGGCTGTGGAAATAGGTGAGTTGATACTTGGCAATGCTCTTTCCCCTCACTGCGATCTCCATCATCTGCTCCTTGGGGATGATTTTCCCCTGAAACAGTTCGTTGACATACAGCCCCTGCTGGGCGTGGGCTGCTGCAAACACTGCTGTCATGGCTATGATGATTAAATATCTTTTCATATCTGCTCTTGTTAATTGATTTCAAACAGGTCGTTCAACTGGCTTTCAACGTCCACGTCGCCGTCAGCGGCCGTCACCTCGGTGATGCTGCGCTGCAGTTCTTTCATCACCACGTCGCGGTCGGTGCATTTCTTGCCGTATATATAGGCCACGCATTCGTTTTGCTGGCGCTGCCATAGCAGGGTGCCGCCGCCGGCCAGCAGGATGGCTGCGCATGCGGCAACGGCCACCCATCGCCGCCAGATGGCTGCTTTCCTGGCGGGTTTGCTGCCTGCGCGCTCATGTTCCAGGGAAATCGCTTCCAACCCCATGAACATCGGGCGCAGTGCGAGCAAATCCTCCGGCACGCGGTGGCTGCGGTAGCATTGGGCGAGCCATTGTTCCTCTTTGAGCGTGGTCTCGCCGTTGAGGAATCGCTCGGTGAGCGTGCGTATTCTCAGTTCGTTGTTCATATTCATCATTATTTATTGGTCGCTGTGGTTCATCACTTTCTGGGCGAGTGCTCTGCGGGCGCGGCTCAGTGCCTTTCTCACCGCCACTTCGGTGCTGCCCGTGAGCGCTGCTATGTCTTTCATCTCCATGCCTTCCATGTGGCGCAGCCTGATGATGGTCTGCTGCATGGCGGGCAGTGCCTCAATCATGCGCATGGTGCGCTCCAGGAGTTCGCTGCCGTTGGTGTCGTCGGCCACATCTTCCATCTGCTCCACGCTCACCTGCGGCTTCCGCCGTCGCAGCGTGTCGATGCAGAAGTTGCGCGTCAGGACTTCGGCCAGTGCGTCGAGGGGCAGGCGCAGCGTGTCGGTCATCTGCCAAAGGCGCAGCAGCACGTCTTGCACCGTGTCCTCGGCTTCGTCGGCATCGTCGAGATACCGCCTGGCCGTCTGCACCATTTGGGGCCTTATCCTAACCACCTCTTGTTTGAAATCCTCTTGCGTCATCATGACTTCTTTTACCCTTATTACGTAGGAGAACGCTTTTTGTGACACGATTATTATCTTTTTTTCTGAAAAAAGTGGCAGAATGGCCGCTCCGCAGTGCCGCTTTTCTATGCCGATAGCGTCCGAACAGAAAAGTAAATTAAATTAATTTGCACGGTAAATCAATTTAATTTGCGCGGTAAATTATATTAATTTACTTTTCCATTTTTGCGAATTGGCGGCACCAAACAGCATGTCTTTCGGATAAATATCGTATCTTTGCAGGCAGAAAAACAGAATTATGATGGACGAAAAGAAATGCACGGAGTTGCTCAACCGGCACCACATCAAGCCCACGGCCAACCGCATCGTGGTGGTGAAGGCACTGGCAAGCGCCGGGCGACCGATGTCGCTCAGCGAACTGGAATACGAGATACTGACCATCGACAAGTCGGGCATCTTCCGCTCGCTCACGCTTTTCCGCGACCTCCATCTGGTGCATGTCATCGAAGACGGCGGCGACGGCGTGCGCTACGAACTCTGCTTGAGCCACCACGAGGATGAAGACGACGACATGCACGTGCACTTCTATTGCGAGCGATGCCACAAGACGTTCTGCCTGGAAGACCTGCCCATCCCCGACGTGCCGCTGCCCGAGGGCTACGAGATGACAACGGCCAACTTCGTGGTGAAGGGCATCTGCCCCCAATGCCGGGACAAATAACAGGCAAAAAGGCTCCAAAACGTGAAAAATTATAAAGGCGACCACAAATCTTAACCCATAATCGCCTGTTTCTGACAGATTATTATTAACTTTGCACCCGAATCTTAATAACTATTTATTCAAAAATGGCTTATACACGAATGACGGCTGCCGAGGCTGCAGCCCTTATCAAGAACAATGAGAATCTGGCACTTAGCGGATTCACACCAGCAGGTGTGGCTAAGGCCGTGACAAAAGAACTTGCAAAAATCGCTGTGAAAGAGCATGAAGCCGGACGCGAGTTCAAGGTTGGAATTTTCACCGGTGCTTCCACCGGACAGAGCACCGACGGTGACCTGGCCAATGCACAGGCCATCAAATACCGTGCTCCCTACACCACCAATCCCGATTTCCGCAAGCACGTGAACATGGGAGAAATTCCTTATAACGACCTCCACCTGAGCCACATGGCACAGGAGTTGCGCTATGGTTTCTACGGCGAAGTGGACTGGGCCATCCTCGAAGTGTGCGACATTGAGGAGACTGCCACCGAATACCGCGTCTATCTGACCGCCGCCGGCGGCATCAGCCCCACGGCAGCACGCCTGGCCAAGAGGGTGATTCTGGAGTTGAACACCTTCCACAACCCCAACGCCAAGTTCATCCACGACGTGTATGAGCCGCTCGATCCCCCTTACCGCAAGGCCATTCCTATTGAGCACGTGGGCGACCGCATCGGTGTTCCCTATGTGTCAATACCGAAAGAGAAACTGGTGGGCGTGGTAGAGTGCAACATCCCCGACGAGGCTCGCGCCTTCAAAGACAGCGACCCTGTGACCGACAAGATAGGCTATCTCACCGCAGAGTTCCTCGTTGACGAACTGCACAAAGGCCGCATCCCCAAGGAATTCCTGCCACTGCAGAGCGGTGTGGGCTCAACAGCCAACGCCATCCTGGGCGCACTGGGACAAGACAAGCACGTGCCCGACTTCAATATCTACACCGAAGTGATTCAGAACTCCGTGATCGACATGATGCTCAACGGCCGCGTGAAGGACGCCAGCGCCTGCTCGCTCACCGTGAGCAACGAGTGCCTGATGCAGGTGTACGACAACATGGACTATTTCAAGGATCACCTCACATTGCGCCAGAGCGAGATTTCAAACAATGCTGAAATCATCCGCCGTCTGGGAGTGATTGCCATCAACACAGCCATCGAGGTAGACCTCTACGGAAATGCCAACTCTACGCACATCAGCGGCGTGAAGATGATGAACGGTATCGGCGGTTCGGGCGACTTCGAGCGCAACGCCTACCTCTCTATCTTCACCTGCCCGTCAACAGCCAAGGGCGGACTGATCAGTTCTATCGTTCCCTTCGTGAGCCATCAAGATCACTCAGAGCACGACGTGAACATCATCGTGACTGAGCAAGGTGTGGCCGACCTGCGCGGCAAGAGCCCTGCACAGCGCGCCGAGCACATCATCGAGCAGTGCGTGCACCCCGACTACAAGCAGATGTTGTGGGACTATCTGAAGATTGCCAAGGGCGGACACACACGTCACAACCTGCCGGCAGCCTTCGCCATGCACGACTCTCTGGCTCGCAAGGGCGACATGCGCCTGACCGACTTTGCAGAATACGTGAAGTAAAAAAAGCATTTTTCATCTATACTCTTAAAAAGGCAGAAATCGCGGTTTCTGCCTTTTTTTGATACTAAAATGCAAATGCGTACTCGATGCGTACACTGTACTCTTGGCGATTCGCCACACTTGCACTACCTTTGCACGAAAAATACTTTAACATCACAGACAAAAATGGAATCGAAAGTGAAGAATTTACTGCGGTGGGTGACAATCCTTCCGTACTCAGTGCTGATAGCATGGATGTTTTACCTCTTCAATAAAGCATTCTCACAAATTGATTTCTTTCACCGAGAACGCATACCGCTGCGCTTCGCTTGGTATTATATTGCTGCCTGTTCAATAGTAGGATTCTTGTTCGTACACGTAGGAACATGCATCGCTCCCAACAAGAAAAAGACGGTAGCACGGATTCTCACGTTTCTATTCATGATAGTGGCATCCATTTATTTCTTCTGGATACTAAAATGCAGAGACAGTGGATGGATTAAAGAATGCCTTGCGGCTATATCAGCGGCAGTTGGTAGTATTTTTGCCTGCGTGAATCTAAACAGAACGGGGGAAGACCATAGTGATATGTATGAAAGGTTTAAAAACTCAACAAAACCTCTCTCAGATGAACAATGGACAGAACTCTCGAGTGCCATTGACGAAGACTATCCCAGTTATCATGCCAAGTTAAACGAAATGCAACCGATGAGCGACTTGGAGAAACAGATATGCCTGCTTGTGAAAACCGGTGTTCCACCATCGCGAATGGCCGATATTCTGATAAAAAGCAAGCAGAGCATCACGTCAATCAGAGCACGTCTGTAGCAGAAAAACTTCGGTGACGGCGGTGCCGAAGATTGGGATCGGTTTATTCTTTCCCTGTAGGTGAAACCGCATATACAAGCAAGCCTCTCTCCATCTGTGGCAATGGTGAGGGGCTTGCCTGATACATTTCGAAACAAATTTCATAATGACCATGAAGATATATGCACGTGCGCAGTTTATAAACCAGTGAATGGCCATTTAGATAAATAATGTTAAGCCCCCATACTTTTCTTTCGTTTTCTTTCGTTTTTTGGTATTTTTTTGTTTTCTTTGCAAGATAATAGATAACAATCTTTGCAAAGTAAATACAAAATATATGGAAACAAAGCAATTAAAACTCCAGGCCGAGAAAAACCGCAGGCGCTTGATTGAAATTGTATACAATGCCAAAGCGGGACATATTGGCGGTGATTTATCATGTTTGAATGTAATGACCGCCCTGTATTTTAATATTATGAACGTGAATCCCTCAGAACCTAAAATGGCCGGGCGCGACCGCTTCGTGCTGAGCAAAGGCCACTGCGTGGAGGCTCTTTACGCCACGCTCGAGGCCCGCGGCTTTATCAAGAAAGAGTTGGTTGACACGCTGGGCAAGTTCGGTTCGCCACTGGCAGGCCACCCCACGATAGAGGTGCCCGGCATAGAAGTGAATTCAGGTGCACTCGGACACGGACTCTCTATCGGAACAGGCATGGCCATTGCCGCCAAGATGGACCGCCAGCCATGGCACACCTATGTGCTGATGGGCGACGGCGAGCAGGGAGAAGGCTCTATCTATGAGGCTGCCATGGCCGGCAATCAGTATCATCTTGACAATCTGGTGGCCATCATCGACCGCAATCACCTGCAAATCAGCGGCAACACCGAGGACGTGATGGGCATCGACAGCATTGTGGAGCGCTGGACGGCCTTCGGCTGGGACGTGAAAGAAATGAACGGTGACGACATGGAGTCGATTATCAAGACCTTCGAGAGCATCGACTACACCAACGGCAAGCCGCATCTCCTGGTTTCCTATACCACCAAGGGAAAGGGCGTCAGTTACATGGAAAACATCGCCAAGTGGCACCACGGCATGTTCGATGCCGACCAATATGCGCAGGCTCTGTCAGAGATTGACGCACGCATTGCCGAGTTAGAGGCCTGAGAAACAAGAGACTAAAGATGAGAACATCGCATTCCACATTTTCATAATTCACAACATTACATATAATTCGCAATATGATAGCATGTAGAAAAAGTTTCACAGACACTTTGCTGGAACTGGCAAAGGCTGACAAAGATATTATTGCAGTGACATCAGACGCACGCGGAAGCGTGACACTGGGCGGTTTTGCAAAGGAACTGCCCGCGCAGTTTGTAGAAGTGGGCATCGCCGAACAGAATGCCGTGGGCATTGGTGCCGGACTGGCACACAGCGGAAAGAAAGTATTCGTCTGCGGTCCTGCCTGTTTCTATGTGGCCCGCTCCCTGGAGCAGGTAAAGGTGGACATGGCCTACAGCCAGAACCCCGTGAAGATCTTGGGCGTTAGCGGAGGTGTGGCCTACGGTGCCCTGGGAGCCACCCACCACAGTCTGCACGACATTGCCGTGCTGCGCACCTTCCCCGGCATGAACGTGGTGCTGCCCTGCGATGCGCGCCAAACGCGCAAACTGGTGAAGCAGTTGGTTGACTTCCCCGAACCCGTCTATGTACGTGTGGGCCGCGCCGCCGTTCCCGATGTATACGAGAACGACGATTTCGAGTTTGAAATCGGCAAGGCCAATATGCTGATGGACGGCACCGACCTGACCATCATTGCTGCAGGAGAAACCGTCTACCACGCTTTCGAGGCCGGCAAGATGCTGAAAGAGCAGGGCATCTCAGCCCGCGTGCTCGACATGTCGTGGATCAAACCTTGCGACCGCGAGGCCGTATTGAAAGCCGCTGCCGACACGCGAAAGATTATCACCGTGGAAGAGCACAGCAAGTTTGGCGGTCTGGGAGCCATGGTGACGGAGATTATCTCGGAGAATCCTGTTCCCGTACGCATCCTCGGCATCCCCGATGAGAACGCCGTTCACGGCTCGAGCAAGGAAATCTTCCACCACTATGGCCTGGATGCTGAAGGCATTGTGAAGGCAGCAACCGATTTTCTGAAATAAACAATCACCAAACTACTACTGAAAACAAAACATGAAAACTTATATCATTGCCATCGACCAGAGCACTTCAGCCACCAAGGCGATGCTTTTTTCCGAGAAATGCGAAATGCTCCGACGGGTGAATGTGGTGCACAAGCAATACTATCCCAAAGCAGGATGGGTGGAACACGACCCGGAAGAGATCTACCAGAATGTGCTCAAGGCGATTGAAGGGCTGCTAAAAGAGGAGAATACGCTGGATGCTTCTTTCTCACTGGCCATCACCAACCAGCGCGAAACGGTGGTGGTGTGGGACAAAAACACGGGCAAACCCGTATACAATGCCGTTGTCTGGCAGTGCATGCGCGGTGCCGACATCTGTAACCAACTGAAGGAAGAAGGCTACGGACCTATGGTTCAGGAGAAGAGCGGACTGCTTATCGACCCCTATTTCGCCGCCAGCGGAGCCAAATGGATTCTCGACAACGTGGAAGGAGCACGGCAAAAAGCCGAGGCAGGCCAACTGCTGATGGGAACCATCGATGCATGGCTCGTATGGAAACTGACCGACGGGCGCGTGCATGCCACCGACCTGACCAATGCTTCGCGCACCATGCTGATGAACATTCACACCCTGCAGTGGGATGACGAACTGCTGCAACTGTTCACCATCCCACGCTCCATGATGCCCGAAATCAAGGCCTGCGACAGTGGGTTCGGTGAAACCACACTGGGCGGACTGCTGCCCAAACCGATTCAGATTGCCGGTGTGCTGGGCGACAGCCATGGTGCGCTGACCGGGCAGATGTGCTTTGAGGAAGGCTTGGGAAAGGCCACCTACGGCACAGGCTCTTCTGTCATGGTGAATATCGGCGAACAGTTTGCCGCAGCACCCGACGGACTGGTCACCTCCATTGGCTTTGCGGCACTCGGCAAGACCTTCTACGCATTCGAAGGGAATATCCACAGTACGGGAGCCACGTTGAAATGGCTGGAGCAGCAACTCAAAATGATCGGCTCGCCCAATGAGGTAGAGGCCGAGGCGAACAAGGTGGCTGACAACGGCGGTGTCTATTTCGTGCCTGCATTTGCCGGACTGGGCGCTCCGTGGTGGAACGACAAAGTGAAGGCAGCAGTGTTCGGCATGACGCTCGGCACCACTCGCAGCCATTTCCTGCGCGCCGCTCTCGAATCCATTGCCTATCAGGTGAACGACCTTGTGAAGGCCATGACGCGCAAGGCAGGCATTGCCCTGAAGGAAATACGCGTGGATGGCGGTCCCACGAAGAACAAGACGCTGATGCAATTCCAGGCCGACTGCCTGCGCGTGCCTATCAACTGTTCCGACGTGGAGGAAGCCTCTGCCCTGGGAGCCGTGGTGATGAATCTGCTGAGCCGTGGCACTTACCGCTCCTTCGATGAGATTGCCGCCCTGCGCAAGAGCCGTTGGACGATTCATCCGCAAGACAATGAAGCCGAGATAGAGCGCTTCGTTGCCGGCTGGCAGGATGCCGTGCATCAACTGATGAAATAAGAACCCGACATTATAAACAAAACATTATAGAATTATGAGGAACAATAAAACTTGCTTCGGTGTCATCATCGGCACCCGTGCCTATTTCAATTCCGAACTCGCTCGCGACGTTCGCAAACAACTTCTGAAAACCATCGAGGAACAAGGCTATGAGTATGTCATCCTGCCAGAGGATGCCACACCCACGGGCAGCAGTTCCATTGAGACCGTAGAAGACGGTGTGCTCTGCTCGGAACTCTTCCGCCAGCACCGAGATGAAATCGACGGCATCATCGTAAGCCTGCCTAATTTCGGTTTCGAAATCGGTATCATCAACGCCATCAGCCGTGCCGAACTGAATGTTCCCGTGCTGGTTCAGGCTTGCGACGATGAGAACGACAAGGTGGATCTCGACAGCCGCCGCGACGCTTTCTGCGGAAAGATTTCCGTTTGCAACAACCTCTATCAGTATGGAATTCCCTTCACAGACACCACGCTCCACACCTATTCTATATATAGCGACACGCTGGTGAAGGACCTCAACAAGTTTGCTGCCGTTTGCCGCGTAGTGAACACCCTGCGCCATTGCCGCATCGGACAAATCGGAACGCGCCCATTGGGATTCAACACCTGCCGCGCCAGCGAGAAACTGCTGCAGCGCAGTGGCATCACCGTGGTGCCTGCCGACCTCTCTGAACTGCTCTTTGCCGCTGAAAAGATTGCCGACGACGATCCCGCACTGGCAAAGAAGATGGAGGACATCCGTGGCTATGCCAAGGTGCCTGAGAGTTATGAAGACAAACTGAAGACACAAGCCAAGTTCGGCGTGGCCGTGGACAACTGGGTGAAGGCCAACAAGGTGGATGCCGTGGCACTCCAGTGCTGGGATTCACTCGAGGTGAACTATGGCTGCGCTCCCTGCATCACGATGGCCATGCTGGGCGACATGGGCATTCCTTGTGCCTGCGAGACCGATATAGCAGGAGCCGTTTCCATGCTGGCTCTGCACCTGGCATCGGGCAATGCCGCTGCCCTGGCCGACTGGAACAACAACTTCGCTGAAGACCGCAACAAGTGTGTATGCACGCACTGCGGAAACTTCCCGAAGTCATTCGTGGGCAACAACAATGTGAAACTGGGTCCGCTCGGCGTGCTCGGCCGCACATTGGGCAAAGTACGCACCTTCGGAGCCGTGTATGCCAAAGTATCTGAGGGCGACTTCACCTTCTTCCGCATCTCTACCGACGACCCGCGCGGATGCATCAAAGCATACCTCGGCGAAGGCCAGATTACAAACGAGCCCTACGGAATGGACGGCTGCATCGCCGTGACCAAGGTGGACAACCTGCAGAAACTGATGAAATACATCTGTAAGAACGGATTCGAACACCACGTGGCTCTTGTCCGCAGCAATGTGGCTGAGATTGTTCAGGAAGCACTGGAAACCTATCTCGGCTGGGAACTCTACGTTCACGAATAGTGAATACTGATAATAATCATACGGTCTACAGTTTGCATGCTTTGGAAGATGCGCTTAGCCCCAAAGCATGCAGGCTGTAGATTCTACTCCACAGGTATTTGCCAACTAAAAAGAATTGTTTTCATTTTTTCTTTCAAAAACAAATTACTCCACATGAAAAGAGCACTCATCCTCATCGCTTTGTTCCCGTTTTTGCTGCAGGCGCAGAATCCTCATCCCAAGAAAGACTACATCAAACTGGCTAACTACGACGAGAGCAAAATACCCCAATTCACACTGCCCGACGTGCTGATGTGCCAAGACGGACAGAGAGTGACCACCCGAAAAGAATGGGAGAAAAAGCGCCGGCCCGAAGTGTTGGACATGCTCACCGAGTATATGTACGGCAGAATGCCGAAGATAAAGAAGCGTCTGCCCGCCACGGTGGTTTCCGAAGAAGAGGTAAGCGTGGGCAACACGCGCGCCTTGCGCAAACTGATCAACATGTCTTTGAGCACCAAGAGCAATCCTACTCAGGTGGAAGTGCAACTCTACCTGCCACTGAAGAAGAACGAAAAGGCCAAGGTTCCAGTGTTTGTGGGACTCTGTTTCGGCAAGAACGAGGTGGTTACCGGCGCACAGAAAGACGGATGGCAGTTGGAGCGCATACTGAACAACGGCTTCGGACTGGCCACCTTCTGCTATACCGACGTGGCACCCGACAAGATTCTCGATGTTATCACGGGCGTGCAGACCGACTATTACCGTCCCGGCCAGACCTATCCCTACCCCGACGAGTGGGGCAGCATCGCCGCCTGGGCATGGACGGCCAGCCGCGTGCTCGACTATCTGGAGACCGACACGCAAGTAGACGCCAGCCGAGTGGCCGTGATTGGACACTCACGCCTGGGCAAGGCCGCCCTGTGGGCAGGTGCCACCGACCAGCGCTTTGCACTGACCATCCCCGTGAACAGCGGTTGCTGCGGAGCCGCATTGTCGAACCGAAAAATAGGCGAAACGGTGGAATGTGTCAACGACCACTTCCCCTACTGGTTCAACGGCAACTTCCTGCAGTTCGGCAACCGTGAACAGCGCATGCCCTTCGACCAGCATTTTGCCGTGGCACTCTGCGCGCCGCGTGCCGTTTATATTGCATCAGCCAGCGAAGACAACTGGGCCGACCAGCGCGGAGAGTTCCTCGGCGGATGGAATGCCAACCCCGTCTATGCGCTTTATGGCTTAAAAGGAGTGGCGGCAGACCAACTGCCTGCCATCGACCATCCCGTTACCGACGGCCAGATAGCCTATCATATCCGCACAGGGCGGCATGCCGTGCTACCTTTCGACTGGGAGCACTTCCTGCAGTTTGCCAACAAAGTGTTTGGCACCAGCGCGGCAAGTTCTTCTAAATAAATGGCGCAAAGCATGGCTGACAGCCATTGAAAAACAGTGAAAACACAGCATTATTCATCACCAAATCATCTGAACATGAACAGAAAAACCATCACATGCCTGCTGGCAATCACCCTCCTTGCCGGACTCCAGGCAAAGGCTCAGTCAAGACTCTCGCGCGAGCAGGTGGGAGCCGCATGCATGCCGGCAGAGGTGGTACCCATCGAGGCACCCTTCGACATGCCGCAACTGAAACGTAATACCTTCCCCGACCTCACCGTCACCGTGAAACTGAAGAAGGCCGACAAGAAAGGACTCATCACGCAAAAAGTGCAGGCGGCCATCGACGAGGTGAATGCCAAGGGCGGCGGCACCGTAATCATCCCGCAGGGAGAGTGGAACACGGGGCGCATCATCCTGAAGAGCAATGTGAACCTGAACATCCCCAAGGGCGTGACGCTGAACTTCAGCAGCGAGGTGAAAGACTATCTGCCCGTGGTGTTCACCCGCAGCGCCGGCATCGAGGGAATGTCAACCGGGGCACTGATCTACGCTTTTGAGCAGGACAACATCGCCATCACCGGCGGCGGACTGCTGGTTGGCCCGCCCATGGACGCACCGCTGCGCAAGGCTTCGGTCAACTATGGCAACTACGACCGCAACTTCGATTACAGCATCCCGCCCACAGAGCGGTTCTACGACGGCGTTGACCGCGGCGGCAAGATCTTCGCCCCCACGTTCATCGGACCCGTGCGCTGCACCAATGTGCTCATCGAGGGCGTGTCGCTGCTGCGCTCGCCTTTCTGGAACGTGGTGCCCACCTACTGCGAGAATGTCATCATCCGTGGCATCAGCGTGGAGAGCGAAACACCGTGGCACATCGATTGCGGCGACGGCATGGACATTGAGTCGTGCAAGAACATCCTGATAGAATACTGCACCGTGAACACGGGCGACGACGGATTCACCATCAAGTCGGGACGCGGAGAAGACGGTCTGCGCGTGAACAAACCCACCGAGAACCTCGTCATACGCTACTGTCTGGCCAAGAAATGCCACGGCGGAGTGACCTGCGGCAGCGAGACTGCCGGCATGATTCGCGACGTTTATGTGCACGATTGCGTGTTCGATGGCTCCAGTGTGGGCATCCGCTTCAAGACGCGCCGTCCGCGCGGAGGCGGTGGCGAGAATCTGTATTACGAGCGTATCACGATGAACAACGTGGGGTCGGCCATCCGGTTCGACATGCTCGGGTCGGCCATCTATGTGGGCAATGCCTCACAGCGCGTTACCATGCGGCGCGACCAGTTCACACCCGTCTACCGCAACATCAGCATCAGCGACCTCGACATCAACAACGCCAACTACTTCCTCAACGTGACGGGCATTCCCGAATCGCCCGCCATGAACGTGCATGTCCAGCGCGTGAAGTCATCGTCGAAGCGACTCATGGCACTCCACGACATCAACAACCTGGTGGTGGAGAACTGCCAACTGAAGTCTGACGACAACGTCATCGACATCCTCGACGGCCGCAACATGACGTTCAGTAACCTGCAGTTCGCCACGCCCGACGGCACGGTGAAACTGAAGGTTGACGGCCCACTGGTGGAGAACAACCACTTCAAGAACTGTTCGCCCATGCCCGCAGAGTGAAACCTAACATAAAAAATATTCTTACGGATAAAATCCCCAATGAAAGAAACTGCCCCTGACTTCAGTTCGGCAGTTTCTTTCATTTTCATTGTTCCTCCTTTTCTTTCAGAATCTTCTCCATCATCGGGCGGAAATCATTGCCCCATTTCCGAAGTTGCTCTATAATAGGAATAAGCGTGCGCCCCAGATCAGTGAGACTATATTCCGAGTGTTTGCACATGGAGTCAATGACCTTCTTCTCCACAACGCCGTATTCCATCAGTTCTTTCAGTTGTTGTGCCAGCACGCGCTCACTGGCATGGGGCATCCGCCGTTGCAATTCACTCGGACGACGCGGACCATCCAACAATTCATAGATGATATAAGGTTTCCACTTACCGCCCATCACCTCGATGGCTATGCGGAAACCACAATTGATATCCACTGGTATTTTCTTGTTATACATAGCAGGGGCAAAAATACAAATTTTCCTGCAAAACAGGAAAGAATCATGCAAAATACTGCCAACAAGAACTGTTGGTACACTATTACGAAAACAACAATTTGTCACACTGAGAAAATTATCAGTGTGCCTGTTGATGGGAAATCTGGAAAATATGAATAACTTTGCAAACGAATTAATAATTTTTCAACGAAAAAAGACATGTTTGTTTTCAATACAACATACTACGTAAAAGACGAGCAAATCGGGGATTTCCTTCATTGGCTGCGTCACGAATACCTGCAGAAAGCGGTAGAAACAGGATTTCTGAAGAATCCGCAAATCTATCGAGTCATGAACGAGGCCACTGACAACCAGACAAGTTATGCCGTGCAGTTTGATATCGACACCTTGAACGGTCTGCGCGAATGGAAAAGACACCACGAGGCAACGCTTAATGCCCGGTTTGAAGAGTGCTTTGGCAATCAGATTTTGCGTTTCTCCACCATATTGAAGCGTGTTGAAGTGAATGCACCTGAAGAAGATGAAAGACTTGAAAGTTGAAACGAAGAGAGGCGTTCTGCTTGACGGAACCCTTTTTGAAGCAGAACAAAAGGCCGACACCGTACTGATCATCATCACGGGCATTCATGGAAACTTTTACAGCAACCCCTTCTATTATAATATAGGTGACACGCTTACGGCAGCAGGCATCGACTTTGTCTACGCACAAACCAACGATGCCTTCGGCGCTATACGCACTAAAAACACCCATACGGGCAAGGAAGAAATCATTGGCTCGTGGAATGAACGGTTCGCAATGACCGACGAAGATGTATGCGCATATCTCGACTATGCCGAACATGCCGGATACTAGCATATCATTTTGGGTGGTCATTCGCTGGGAGCCAACAAAGTGATATATTACCTGTCGCGCCACCATGACCCTCGCATAGAGCATTTCCTGCTGCTCACCTGCCAATATCGATTTCATGACGGCCGATGTAACACCCTCGCAGCGCGAAATCATCCGCCTACTCTATGAACAAGGACGCGGCAACCAGATGCTGCCCTTCATGCTGATGGGCTGGGTGGAATGTACTGTAAACACGGCTTATGACTGGGTACACGGTTGCCTGCTTAACAACGTGCACACCTCTCCCCATGGTGATTTCTCACAAGTGGCACAAATTACACACACAGGAGCATTGCTCATAGGCACCTACGACCGTTTCACCGATGGCGATCCGTCAAGTTTCCTGCGTAACATCAACAGCCACATGCCCACCGCCAACGAAAACCGCTTGCTTTTTATTGAACGCACAGGGCAACTCATGCTATCGCACACCGGGCCACCAGTGCATCTTCAATATCAGAAAGAAAGCATAACCAGCAAGTTCACCTCATTCTATCACATAGTAAAACCATGAACAAAATGACTTTTTCCGGCATTTGCAACAAAGTATGCAACATGGCCATCGCCAACTACCACCTGCTCAACCATACTGACAGACCGAAAGAAAACCCCTTCGGCAAGAACACCATTGAGCATTTTATCTACCTGAAATGCTGGGCTCACACCGCTATATGGCATTTAGAGAACCACAGTCCGTGCACGGATGCCGACGGCAAGGGCGAGACACAGATTAGACAGCGCTTGGAAACATCCCGCAAAGAACAAGACGAGGCAACCAAAAAAGCAAGGCAGGCCATCGTTCTGTTGTGCAAAACAAAGAATCCACAGGCTGAAGCGTGCTTGGCTGCCGACCGCCTGATTGACACGATTAACCGTTTCGCTGACCTGCTCTTGCAAATCTATCACGCCAGTGAGCAAATCATAAACCCCAATGCATCGATGGAACAGATTGGCAAATGCCAGCAAATGCTGGATGAAATGATCATTCAGAAAACCAGTCTCTCCATACTCCTCGACCAACAGATGGGCCAAATTTGCAGAGAACCGAAATAGACAGTTCGCCATGAAGCATCGCCATGAAGCATGAAAAGCATAGGTTTTAAGGCTGAAAACCTATTGTTTTCACGATCGAAACGGCACCCATGGAAAAGTAAATCAATTTAATTTGCACGGTAAATCAAATTAATTTGAAAAGTAAATTAAATTAATTTGTGCGGTAAATTAAATTGATTTACTTTTGCCAGGCATCGGATTGCCACCTGCATTTCAATGCCCCGGTCAGGCAATAGTGGCACTTCGACACCTGCATGCCGCCACCACCGGCCGCAAAAGCCGCACACGCTCCAAAAACTCCGCCGCATACTGCTAAAACCAGAGAAAATATTTTGTAATCCCGCCGAATTCAATTAACTTTGCACCGATTTACCAACGTTTAACAGAGAGAAATATGGAACAGCCCTTGCTTATCTATAATACCCTTCACCGACAGAAGGAACGTTTCGAACCCCTCCACGCCCCCAACGTGGGCATGTATGTATGCGGGCCCACCGTCTACGGCGATCCCCATCTGGGCCATGCACGCCCGGCCATCACCTTCGACACCGTTTTCCGCTATCTGAAACACCTTGGCTATAAGGTACGCTACGTGCGCAACATCACCGACGTGGGCCATCTGGAGCACGACGCTGATGAAGGCGAGGACAAAATTGCCAAGAAAGCACGGCTGGAACAACTGGAGCCAATGGAGATAGCACAGTATTACACCAACCGCTACCACCAGGCCATGGAAGCACTCAACGTGCTGCCACCCAGCATTGAGCCGCACGCCACAGGGCATATCATCGAACAGCAGCAGTTGGTGAAGGAGATTCTCGACAACGGATTCGCCTACGAAAGCAACGGCAGCATCTATTTCGACATTGAGGCATACAACAAGAAACACCACTATGGCATACTCTCAGGGCGCACACTGGAGAATGTCATCAACGAGAGCCGCGCCCTTGACGGCGTGGGCGAAAAGCGCAACCAGGCCGACTTCGCCCTGTGGAAGAAGGCTTCGCCCGAGCACATCATGCGCTGGCCGTCGCCATGGAGCGACGGATTCCCCGGATGGCACTGCGAGTGCACAGCCATGGGACGCAAGTATCTGGGCAGCCATTTCGACATTCACGGCGGCGGCATGGACCTGGTGTTCCCCCATCATGAGTGCGAAATTGCGCAAGCCACGGCTTCGCAGGGCGATGACATGGTGAAATACTGGATGCACAACAACATGATTACCATCAACGGACAGAAGATGGGCAAGTCGCTGGGCAACTTCATCACACTGGAACAGTTCTTCACCGGCAAACACGAACTGCTGAGCCAGCCCTATTCGCCCATGACCATCCGCTTCTTCATCCTCTCGGCCCACTACCGCAGCACCGTGGATTTCTCTGACGAGGCTCTCAAGGCCAGCGAGAAAGGACTGGAGCGACTGATGAACGGACTGAACGACCTGGAGCGCGTGCCGGTATCAGCCAAGTGCGACCCGGCCACGGAGCAGTTTGTAAAGGGGCTGCGGGCCAAGTGCTACGAGGCCATAAACGACGACTTCCTCACGCAGATTGTCATCAGCCACCTCTTCGAGGCATGCCGCGTCATCAACACGCTGCTTGACCACAAGGCACAAATCTGCCAGGAATGCCTGGACGAACTGAAGTCTACATTCCACCTGTTCGCCGTAGACCTGCTCGGACTGCGCAACGACAAAGGTGCCGACAACGATGCCCGCGAGGAAGCCTACGGCAAAGTGGTTGACATGGTGCTCAACCTGCGCGCCAAGGCAAAGGCTGCCAAAGACTGGGCCACCAGCGACCAGATTCGCGACGAACTGGCTGCTGCCGGCTTCGAGGTGAAAGACACCAAGGACGGTGTTACCTGGAAACTGAACAAATAGGAAATCATTCTTGCGCAGTTTTCTTTCTGAAAGGAAACTCACCTATACATGCCACCACCGCTAAACGCCTGCACACAGAAGGCCGAAGCGTGGTGGCTTTTCTGTGCATATATACAAAGAAGCGCATGGCTATCATGCCATGCTTCGTGCAAAAAGGCAGAAGCACGCCGGCATTTCCAACGCGCTGAATAAAAAAAGGCTCCTCTTGCTCTTATGAGACGAAGAGGAGCCTTGTGAAATCAATTGATACCTAAAACCGTGAATTCACGAATCGATGAGCCACGATTAATTCTTATAGTGTGTGTAGCGTGTGTCTTCCTTGTTTTCAGGATTCTGTACCAATGCTGAGTTGGCATTCATGTCGTTGTTTGGAATCCACCACAGGTGATGCTTCGTAGGAACAAACTCCAAGGGTAGCACCTGGTTGAACTTCATCTTGTTGTACTTGTTAACAAAGTAGCCAACGCGCTTGCCAAGACGGTCGCTGCGCAGTTCATCGTAATAGATGACACCTTCGCCGATGAACTCCCAGCCACGCTCCATGAAGATGGCCTCGTCAACGGCATCAGCCTCGCTGCTCACGTCGGCACGGCCGGTGGGGTCGTCCTTGTACAGTTCAAGAGCGGCAGCAGCGGTCAAAGCAGGCAGACCGGCACGCATGTGCACCATGTTCAGGTATTGCAGAGCAACGGCTGTGTTGCCCAGTGCGTTCTGAATCTCGGCATAGTCGAGCAGCACCTGTGCATAGCGCATCACGATGAAGTTGTTGCCTGATTTCAGAGCGGTGCGGGCATCGCTTGAGAAGTCGTGGAACTTGATGTTGCCCGGGCAGCAACTGCCCCAGCCTTTCTTTCCTTTCAAGGTTCCAAGTTCTGTCCAGTCGTAAACACAGTGCACCACATTGTTACCTTTCTTATATGTACCCTCAGAGATGAGCACCTTCAGACGCTGGTCGTTGGGGTCGTAACTCAGCCAAGCCTCTACAGAGGGAGCAGTACGCAGGTAGTAGTAACTGCCGCCGTCGCCCTTGCCCTTCTCGCTGGCCTTGTCGCCGTCGCCGGTTAAGAGCGTCTTTCCGAAGGATACGAAGTCAACAGGATAAACAGAGTCGGCAAACATACCGAAGTTCTGGTGCATTCCGTTGTTCTGACCAGAGATGGGGGCAAACTGCAACTCATAGATAGACTCCTTGGTGTTGCGGGCAGCGTCGCCGTTGAGCGAGCACCACAGGTTGCCGAAATCGGGAACGAGTTCGTAAACCTTTGAGTCGATTACCTTCTTGCAATACTCAGCAGCCTTGTTCAGCAGAGCCTTGTCGTAAGTCTTATAGCCGCCGGCACCTGCCATGGAAGCACGATAGAGATAGAGGTTACCCAGATAAGCCTGAGCAGCACCCTTGCTGGCGCGCCATACGTCATAGCCGCCTTCGCCACGTGTGGGCAGGTTGGCCTCTGCATATTCCCAGTCTTCCACGATGAAGTTGTACACTTCATCAGCCGTGGCACGCGGGAATTCGAGGTTGCTCATGTCTTTCACTGCTTCTTTAATAATAGGCACACCACCATAGATACGTACCATCCAGTAGTAACTGCAGCCACGCAGGAAGCGGCACTGTGCAATGGCGCGGGCCTTCATGTTGTCGGCGATGTTGGCATTCTGAATCTGGTCGATCATGTTGTTGGCACGGGCAATGGCAGTAAGCGCCTTTGTCCATACGCTGGTAAAGGTTCCGGCATTGTTGGCCTGGTTCTGGTATCTCCAGGCATTGATGTCGTTGATGTTGTTCTTGTTACCCTCGCGGTTGGGCTGTCCGAAGTCGGTGCAGCCTTCCAGACGCATAAAGGTACCACCGTCGTTGCAAAGCGATCTGTAAGCGTTGTACACCGAATTCAATCCGGAGTTCAACTCTGCCTCATTGTTGTAGTAGGCGTTTGGATCGATAAACGTATATGGATGCTCTTCCAAGTCGGTGCAACTGCTCAGTGCAGCAACTCCGAACAATCCGGCTACGATATATTTATATAGTTTCATATTCCTTAAATATTTGAAGTTTGATTAGAATTTGAGGTCTACACCGAAGATGATAGCCTTTGCCCACGGGTTAGAGATGTCACCGTTCACGGGGTTGTAGCCGCGGTGGTTGGCGAAGGTTACGAAGTTCTGGAAGTTGAGGTTCACCTTCAGAGCCTTCACGGTCTTGATCTTCAGCAGTCGGGTGAAGTCGTAGTTCAACTGGATGTTCTTCAGGATGAAGTAGGTCCAGTCGCCATTGGTACGGTCAGAGAGATAAGTGCCTCTTGAACCTGGACGTGGATAGTCGCCGTCGGGGTTCTCTGGGCTCCACATTTTTTCGTATGCTGTCTGCGACGGGAAGTACAAGCGCTCCTGGATGTTGTTCTCACCCCAGAGCAGATAACTGCCGTTGTCGGAGAAACTCAGGGCCCATTCTGTGCCGTTGTTGCCGTTGGCCTCGGCACCTGCGATAGATGCATACTTGAAACCGCCCTGTCCGTAGATGTTAATTGAGAAGTCCTTGTAGCCTGCGCTCAGGTTCAGTCCGTAGAAGTACTTCGGCTGAACAGAACCGATGCAAATATAGTCCTCAGAACCGATGCTTCCGTTCTCGTTCTGGTCTTCATACATTTCATCACCGATTGAAGCATTTGAGGCAGTCTTGGGAACATAGTTCTTGTACCAGTCGAGTTGCTCCTGTGTCTTGATGATGCCCAGTGACTTGCGCGTATAAAGTCCGTCAACAGGCTTGCCAACCACGAGACGGCGGTCGATACCCGTACCGTCAGTCTTCAGAATAATCTCTTCTGTCTCCACACCGCTCACGTTGTAGAGTCCCTTGATCTTGTTGGTGTTGTAAGTGAGGTTCACGCTGGCATCCACAAACCAGTCCTGGTTCTTGAAGATGTTGCCGCCAACGGTCAACTCCCAACCCTTGTTCTGGGTAGAACCTACGTTGCTGAGCAGGTTAGAGTAACCTGTTTCGCGTGGCAGAGGCACATCATAGAGCAGTTTGTTGGTGTCGCGGATATAGTAGTCGAAGTTCACGGTGAAGCGGTTCCACAGACCGAGGTCTACACCGAAGTTCCACTGGTTGGTTCGCTCCCACTGCAGGTTCGGGTTGGCCAGTTTCGTTTGAGCGTAGCCCACGAGTTCTGTGCCATTGAAGTAATAGTTGCTGCCGCTGGCGAGTTGTGCCAATGACTTGTAGTTACCGATTTCCTGGTTACCAGTCACACCGAAACTGGCGCGCAGTTTGAGGTCGGTGATCACGGGATTGTCCTTGAGGAACTCTTCCTGAGAGATGCGCCATGCAAGACCTACTGAGGGGAAGAAACCCCACTTCTTGTCCTCACCGAAGCGTGAAGATCCGTCCCAGCGGGCTGTTGCCGTGAGCAGGTACTTGTCATTGTAGGCGTATGTGATACGTCCGGTATAGGAGATCAGGCGGTTGCCATAGCGGTCCGATGAAGGAGTCCATGTGTCGCGCACGGCATTGGTGATGTCCCAAGCCTGTAAAGCGTCTACAGTGAATCCAGATCCGGAAATACCTGTATCTTGATAATCATAGTCCTGCCATGAGTAAACGGCCGTGGCGGTGAAGCGGTGAACATCCCACTGCTTGGCATAGGTGAGCATGTTCTCCATCAACTTGCTGCGTCCCTTGTTCCAAGAGTGGCTACCTGTACCTGTTCCCTTGGCCATGTTGCCTACGAGGTGAGAGGTGTTGTATCCGTAGCCGCGGTTCATGCGCACGTCCTGTCCGATGCTGATGCGATAGGTCAGGTCGGGAAGGATCTTTGCCTCGGCAAAGGCATTGATGATTGCACGCACAGATGTTGTGCGGCTGATGTGCTCGGGATAGTCGATCATCGGGTTCCACGCATCCGAAACGTACGGGTTCTTCGGAACCACGAGGTTTCCGTTCTCATCGTATGGAGAGTCGGTAGGCCAACCGTAGCGGGCCACGTTACCCATGGCGTTGTCTTCTGCGTTGCGGATGGAGTAGGTGTACTGTGCACTTCCGCCCAGGGTGAGCCATGAGTTGAACTGGTGGCGCAGGTTGGTGTGGAAGGAGAACTTCTCGAATCCCTGTGTGGGGACGAGACCGTCCTGGTTGTAGTATCCTCCGGAGAGCATGTAACTCGTTCCGTTGGCACTGCCGTCGAGGCTCAGGTTGTAGTTCTGCAGGAATGCATGGTCGCGGAGCAGCAGGTCTTCCCAGTCGGTATCGGCATTGGGATTGGTGCACCAAGAGGTGTCGCCGTTAGCGAAGGGGGCCTTCGAAGGATCGTTGTTGTAGTTGGTATAGGCTGCATTCATGAAGTTGATGAAGTCTTGTCCCTTCACGACGTTCAGTTTGCGTCCCGGCATCTGCGTACCCACGGAGGAGTTGAAGGTGAGGTTCTTCGTACCCACCTTGCCCGTCTTGGTGGTGATCATCACCACGCCGTTGGCACCGCGCGAGCCGTAGATGGCCGTGGCAGAGGCATCCTTGAGCACCTCCATCGACTCGATGTCGGCGGGGTTGATGTCGCTGATGTCGCCGCTCATCAGGGGGAACCCGTCGACGACGTAGAGAGGCTCGTTGCTGGCGTTGATGGAACTGGAGCCGCGGATGCGGATGGCAGGTCCCTCGCCCGGCTTGTTGTTGTTGAACACGGCCACACCGGAGGCCTTGCCCTGCAGCGCCTCGAGGGCGTTGCCCGTCACGTTGGCCATGATGGCCTCCGTCTTCACGTTGGCGGTCGTTCCCGTCAGGTCCGACTTCTTCATCGTACCGTAGCCGATGACCACCACCTCCTCCAGGTTGGAGCGGTCCTCCTGCAAGGTCACGTTAAGGCTGCCGCTGCCCACCTTGATCTCCTGGCTCTTGTAGCCGACGTAAGAGAAAACGAGGGTAGTGCCGCGAGGCACGCTGATCTGGAACTCGCCGTCAAGATTGGTCACTGTTCCCACGCGGGTGTTGTTCTTCACAATCACGCTCACGCCGATCAACGGCTGGCCCGTGTTGTCCTTTACCACACCGCTGACGCTTGTCTGCTGCTCAACGGCGGCAGGCTTCGAAATGCTCTGGCTGGTGCTGCCGCTGGCGTACCCGCAAGAGGGAACGGACAACATGGCTGCCAATGCCAGACCAACGAATAGGTTTTTTCCTTTTTCGTTCTTCATGTCAATTGTTTTTAGGTTTAATGATAGTTATTTATATATTAGTATTATTATATTTGTTTTCTTCTCTTAATATCTTCGCTCTTCATGCTCAAAAGAAAAGGCTTACGGTAAACTTTCGATTTCTTTCGCAAAGATAAGTGCTTTTCAAGAATAAACAATACAAAATGGCTGTTTTTTAATACGAAACACACACTTTTAACATTTATTGTGATAATATTTATATTATTTTGTTTTTATTGCTTCAATGGAAATCATTTTACTTAACTCGGTCGATATAAGTAGGTTTGCCAAGGCTGCCCATCTTTCACAAGTCGCTCAAATTCATTTGCATTTGTTTCAAAGAACTTAGAAACACCTATTTAATAATATATTGATCTTTGCAGGCAGGTTAAAAGGAATAATCACTTGTTGTGCATTTACAAAAACACATTCTCCTACATCTTTATAGTAAAAAATGTTAAATTCGCTCCTGTTTGATCACATTTGTATCGTTTTCTTTTGAATATAGTAAAAAACCGCTTATCTTTGCGAAAGAAATCGAAAGTAAATAACGACTGTGAAGCCGCTTTAACGACATAACTGAATTAATCACATTATGAATTTTAGACTAACCACTAAAAACATCATAATTATTTATTAACTATAATACAATTGACATGAAGAACGAAAAAGGAAAAAACCTATTCGTTGGTCTGGCATTGGCAGCCATGTTGGCTACCCCTACGTGCGGGTATGCCGACAATAGCAGCAGCCGGAACCAGAACATCTCGCAGCCTGCCGCCGTGCAGCAGCAGACGAGTGTAAGTGGTATTGTTAGGGATAACACAGGAGAACCCCTCATCGGAGTAAGCGTTGTCACCAAAAACAACACCCGTACAGGTGCCGTTACCGACATGAACGGCCATTACACCATCAGTGTGCCACGAGGAACCACACTGGTATTCTCTTATGTTGGCTACAAGAGTCAGGAAATCAAGGTGACAGGCAGCAGCCTCAACGTGACCTTGCAGGAAGACCGCTCCAATCTGGACGAAGTGGTTGTGGTTGGTTATGGAACCATGAAGAAACGCGACCTCACCGGCTCTATCACATCGGTGAAGAGCGACGACATAACCGCAACCATGACCTCCAACCCTCTGGAGGCTCTTCAGGGAAGGTCAGCCGGTGTGGCTGTGTTCACCAACACCATGCCCGGTGCCGAGCCCACCATCCGCATCCGTGGTTCTGCCTCTATCAATGCAGGCGTAGACCCTCTGATTGTGGTTGACGGTTTCCCGCTTGTTGACGGCGACATGAGCGACATCAACCCCGCCGACATCGAGTCGATGGAAGTATTAAAGGATGCATCCTCCACGGCCATCTATGGTTCGCGCGGTGCCAACGGTGTGATTATGATTACCACCAAGAAAGGTGCAGAAGGACGCAACAACCTCTCTATTCATGCCAACTTGGGTATCTCCTCACCCAGCCGACTGATTGACACCATCGACGGCCAAGATTTCTCCGACTATATCCGCGCTGCCTATGCCAATGCCAAGATTGGTACGCCCGACCTCACCGGCGAAGGCATCTACAACACCAACTGGCAGAAAGAGATTCTGAAGAGCACTGCATTGGCCCAAGACTACGGTGTGACCTTCGACGGTGCCAACAACCGCACCAAGTACATGCTCTCTGCCGGCTATTATAATCAGGAGGGACTTCAGCCTCATCGCGGCTTCGAGAAATTCACCGTACACACCAATGTAGACCACCAGTTCAACAAATGGCTTACCGTGGGTGCCAGTCTCCAGATGACCACCTCCACGGTGAACATCATTACCGATGTTGTGCTCAACGACGTGTTCCGCTTTGGATGGCCCAACGAGCCGGTTTACAAAGAAGACGGCTCCTACAACATCGTGAGCAGGGGCGAATTCTTCAACCCGATTGCCGACAACAATGCCAACACCAACAACCGCAAGAACCTGCGTTTCCTCGGCAACTTCTATGCACAGGCACAGATTACAAAGCACTTGAGTTACAAATTGAGCATTGGATATGACACCAAGACATCCAACCGCTATCGTTTCAGCACGTCACAGGGCGCAAAGAGTCTTGCACAGGGACTGACCACCAGTTCGGGTGTGCACAACTGGAACCGTTCACGCAGTAAACTGATGGACAACATCCTCACCTACACCAACCAGTGGGACGACCATCGTTTCTCGGCCACGGCCGTTTACTCCTGGCAAGACTACCGCTTCAGGTATTCACAGATGTCGGGACAGTTCGACAACGACCAACTGGGTGCATGGAACTTCGACGGTGTAAACCAGGCTTCGCTGCGAGCAGAAAGCGACGCTTACAGCAACCGGCTGATTTCATATACCGGCCGCGCCACCTACGCCTATAAGGACAAGTACATGCTCACAGCCACGGTTCGTTTCGACGGCTCAAGCCGCTTCGGAGAAGACAGCAAGTGGGGTACGTTCCCGTCATTCGGTTTGGCATGGCGAGCCACGGAAGAAGATTTCCTGAAAGACAACCCCACTATTACCGACCTGAAGGTTCGCGCCAGTTACGGTGTGACCGGTAACCAGGAAATCGGTAACTATAATTCGCTTTCTCATCTCGCCACCGACAACAACGGCAACTATTCCGACGGAGAATCAGCACTGACAGGCTACTATGAAACAGTAGGAAACTCCAAACTGAAGTGGGAGCGCACCACGCAACTCGACCTCGGTTTCGACCTCTCGCTCTTCAACCGCATCTTCCTGAACGTTGACTTCTACAACCGCAACACCAACGACCTGCTCTACAGCGTACCCATCCCGTCGACATCGGGCTACAGCAACGTGATGAGTAATATAGGTAAGGTGAACAACAAGGGTCTTGAGATTGCCCTCAATTCTGACATCGTGCGCAATAAAGACCTGAAAGTGAACGTGGGCGTGAACTTCTCAACCAACACCAACGAAATCAAGGAACTCTACAACGATGTGAAAGAAGTGACCGTGGGCAACGGTTTCGGAACCACCGGTCTTTCCCGCATCCTCCGCGTGGGCGAGCCCGTTAACGGTGTCTATGCATTCAGGTCGCTCGGCATCATCAAAGACCAGGCAACACTCGACTGGTATAAGAATTATGTGCCGGCAACAGCAGCCACCTCGCAAATCGGAGATGAAATGTATGAGAATCTCGACGGCGACGAGTCGCTTTCTGTGAACGACCTGGTATGCATCGGTTCCATTGAGCCGAAATACTATTACGGATTCAACGTGAACGTTGACTACAAGAAGTTCTCACTGAAAGTCTACGGACAAGGCGCATGGAAGTATGCCTCCATGGCCGGTGCCGAAGACTATGGCAACAACGGAACGAAATGGGCCGTGGGCTATCAGAACCTGGGCAACTACTCGCTGTGGGCCGACAACAACATGCGCGGACTCATCGGTGTTCCCTCGAAATATGCCTACGAAAGAATGTGGAGCACGTCGAACCCCGACGGCACTTATCCCGCACCGGGAGCAAAGAACATCAAGTTGAGCGACCGCACCAACGGCGACTGGAGTTATTTCATCCTGCGCAACATCCAACTGGGCTACGACTTCACCGGCCTGCTGAAGATTCAGGGAATACGCTCGCTCACATTCAACGTGAACCTCCAGAACTTCTTTACCTTAGCCAACCACAGCGGCTATAACCCCGAGAACGGAGACGTTGGCAACCCCTTCACGAAGATTGTTTTATTCGGCGTAAGTGCAAAATTCTAATATAAATACTTGAGAAATATGAAAACAATGAAATATTATCTGGCAAGTGTTTGCATGGCTGTTTGCGGACTTGCCTTTACGGGTTGCAGCGATTTGGAGGAGCGTCCTCTGACTTTCTTGAATCCGGGAAATTTCTATAACACCGAGGGAGAGGTGGACGCAGCCTTAAATGGTGTCTACAACCGTTTCAGGAACATGTACACGGCCAACTCTCAAATGTATCTTGCCAACATCGAGTTGTTTACCGAACAGGGATGGCCCACCTATAACAAGAACTCCATGGAGTTGCTCAACCGCTGGTATGACATCAACAATGCCAGTACAGGAAACTCCGACCGCGGCGTTAACCGCATCTGGTCGGCTGCCTTCGAGGCCATCAACCGTGCCAACATCGTGCTGGCCCGCCACCAAGACGTACAGATGAGCGACACGCAGCACAACAGAATTGAGGGACAGGCCAAGTTCATCCGTGCCTATAGCCTCTGGCATGTCATCCGCCTCTTTGGCGGCGCGCCTGTCATCACCACCTATACCAACGGACTGGAAGGCCTTGAGGTGCCACGCAACACGCTCGACGAGTGCTACGAATCCATCATCACCGACCTGGAAGACGCAGCCAAACTGCTGCCCGTGCGCGGCTCCGACTCTTCTTATGACGTATGGCGCGTTCATCAAGGGGCATGCCACGCCCTGCTCGGAGAAGTGTATCTCTATCGTGCCTCAATGAATAGCAACAATTCGGAATATCTCACCAAGGCACGCGACTACAGCAAGCAAGTGATCGACTCGCACGCCTACTCGCTGATGGAGAACTACACCGACCAATACTGGTGGTTCAACGAGAACTCCAAGAACAATAAGGAGTCTATCTTTGAACTGCAGTTTGCCCCGTTGAGCGGACAAACCAACGACATGCACCTTCGGTTCGGACTGGGCCGCACCTATAACTACACGGGTAGCGGTATGTATGCGCGCTTTGGCGTATCTGGTTTCCTCTACAAGGAAATGCTCAACAATGGCGACAAACGTGCCAATGTATTCCTCTCACACCTTGAATTGAACGACGGCACAAGCACCGACTACAACCCCAATACGTATCGCTGGGAACCCACGGCCATCACCAATGACCGCAACGCCGAGCACAGATGCGTGTTCAACTGCAAGTATTTCGACAATCGCACGCCTGCTTCTCTGGGCCGTCCCAATGCCAACTTCCCCATGTTGCGCTATGCCGAGGTGCTGCTCAACTATGCCGAGGCTGCCAATCTGCTGCAAGGAGGACAGGGCCTGAGCGAACTGAACCAGATTCGCACACGTGCCGGACTGGCTCCCTATACCTACACTTCGCAGGCCGACATGGACGAGGAAATCTTCCAGCAGCGTCGCTTTGAGTTCGTGGGCGAAGGTAAAATCTTCTACGACGAACTGCGCCGCGACGTCATTGCCAAGTATGCATCGGAGAAATGCGTGAAGGGCACGGCTGAAGGCATCACCTATTTCGACGGTGACATACTCTTCAGAGCCAATCGCAACTTCTTGTTCAAGATTCCACAGAGCGACCTGGATTCGAATCCGGCACTGGAGCAGAATCCTGACAACTAATCGTTAGGTAGCCATGAGCGGTGCCTACCAGTAAGTGCCGCTCACCAACACATAGTCCCCGGAAGTGGAGAATCACTTTCGGGGACTACTTATAGGGGGCTGTCCATCATGCTTTGGAATGGGCTCCGCCGTCTGCCGGTTCAATGAACAGAGGCTTATGGAGCCTGGAAACAGCAGGAAAACACGCTGCACAGCCATCATTTTCACGCTTCGGGGAGAAGCAACGCAAAAGCAAATTAAATTAATTTACCGCACAAATTAAATTGATTTGCTTTTCAAATTAAATTGATTTACCGTGCAAATTAAATTGATTTACTTTTCCGCTACAGTCATTTCCATGCTGCATTCCTGCTGTCTGCACGCTGAAAAGCGGCACTTTCACCGCTCCGTGAGCACTATCTGCCTCATTCTTCGGCAAAGGCAGCCGCCTCGGCAGCGGCGATGATGTCCTCGCGCGACGGGTCGCTGGGAGACACGTTGATGTCAGAGAAATCATACTCCTCGCTGCGCACCTTCTCCAGTTCCTTTGGCTTTTGGGGAATGCTTATGGGCTTGTCCTCCTTGAAATACTCCACGGGAGCATTGTCCTCTATGGGTTTCTTCTCAGATGACTTGCCCCGTTCAGCACCTTTCCTGACGATGAAATCGTCTTTAAGCGGATTTGTGTCGGGCACATTCTGCACGGGCTGCTCCTCCAACTTGGTGCGACTGGCCTTGGCAGCAAACACGGCATCGATGAATTGCGGCTCTTTGCGCAGCCGCTGCAGCGTGAGTTTGGCAGCCTGTTGCTGAGCCTCTTTCTTGCTGTAGCCGCTTCCCTTCTCGGCCATGATGTCTTCGATGATTACCTGGTATGTAAACTTCGGACTACCCTCTTCATCGTCCTGACCGGTCTGTATGAACTGTATCTTCACGCGGTTTTTCTGGCTCCACTCAATGAGTTTCGACTTGAAGTTCACCTCCTTGTATGCCACCTTGTCGATGTTGAGGAGTTCCTTCAGGATGCGCTTTTCCATGAATTGCATGCAGGCGTTATAGCCACGGTCCAGATAGAGCGCACCCACCATGGCCTCAAACGCATTTCCTCCCATGTAACTGTTGTGAGAAGAAATGCGTCCGTTGCTTTTGATCAGGTTGGTGAGCCCCATTTCCTGTGCCAGACGGCCCAGCGTTTCGCGCTGCACAATCTTGGAGCGGGTATTGGTGAGGAATCCTTCGCGCTTTCCCTCGAAGTGACGGAAGGCAATGTCGGCCACCACGGCACCGAGCACGGCATCACCCAGAAACTCCAGCCGCTCGTTGTTCACCGGGCGTCCCTTCTCGTTGCGGCGCGACATGCTCTTATGAAGCAGCGCTTGCTTGTAGTAGGAAATGTTTCTGGGGTAGCAGCCGATGATTTCATATAAAGACAAATAAAGCTCCTTCTCCTTGCGGAAAGGGAGCCTTATTCTGTCAATAATCTCGTTAATCTTCATATTTCTTGAAAATTACGCATGCGTTGTGACCGCCGAATCCGAAGGTGTTGCTCATGGCAGCACGCACTTCGCGCTTCTGTGCCTTGTTGAACGTGAAGTTCAGGTTGTAGTCGATTTCCTCGTCTTTGTCGTCTTCATCGTGGTTGATGGTAGGCGGCACGATGTCGTTCTTCACGGCAAGCACGGCCACCATGGCTTCCACAGCGCCGGCTGCTCCAAGAAGATGACCTGTCATCGACTTGGTGGAACTGATGTTCAACTTATAGGCGGCATCGCCAAACACATCCTTGATGGCCTTGGCCTCTGAGATATCGCCCACGTGCGTGGATGTTCCGTGCACATTGATATAGTCGATATCCTCTGGCTTCAGATTCGCATCGTCCAGGGCGGCCTGCATCACCAGTTTGGCTCCCAGTCCTTCCGGATGAGAGGCCGTGATGTGATAAGCGTCGCCGCTCATGCCCTCGCCCACCATCTCGGCATAGATCTTGGCACCGCGAGCCTTGGCATGCTCCAATTCTTCAAGAATCAGACAGCCGGCACCCTCTGCCATTACAAAGCCGTCGCGGCTGGCACTGAACGGACGACTGGCCTTGGCTGGCTCGTCGTTTCGCGTTGACAGCGCCTTCATGGCATTGAAACCGCCCACTCCGCACATACAGATGGCACTCTCGGCACCACCGGCAACGATGATGTTTGCCTTGCCCAGACGAATCTGGTTGAAGGCATCGGCCAGCGCATTGCTCGAAGAGGCACAAGCACTCGTAGTGGTATAGTTGGGGCCGTGGAATCCAAAATGGATGCTGATATGGCCGGCGGCGATATCGCTGATCATCTTCGGGATGAAGAAGGGGCTGAACTTCGGACCCTGGTCTTGGTGCTGGCCATAATAGGACACTTCGTCCTCGAAGGTACGGATACCTCCGATGCCCACACCATAGATAACACCGATGCGGTTCTTGTCTTCCTTCTCCAGATCCATGCCGCTGTCGCTCACACCCTGAATGGCGCTGATGAGTGCCAACTGCGTGTAGCGGTCAATCTTGCGGGCTTCCTTGCGGTCGAGATAGTCGTTGATATCCAGACCTTTCACCTCGCAAGCGAAGTGGGTCTTACATAGGGAGCTATCGAATTGTGTAATAGGAGCGGCACCACTGACACCTGCCAACAGGTTCTTCCATGTGTCTTCAGGAGTATTTCCTACAGGCGTAACTGCACCGATTCCCGTTACAACTACTCTCTTTAATTCCATAGTTTATCTGTAAATGTAGAATGAAGAATGAAGAACCTTTGCACCTATGTGTCGTGCAAAGAGAAGAATCAAGAATGCCTGCATTCTTTATCCTTCGTCCTTCATCCTTCATTCAGAAAAAATTTATTTGGCGTTCTCCTCGATGTACTTAATAGCATCACCGACAGTGCCAATGGTCTCAGCCTTATCGTCTGGAATAGAGATGTTGAACTCTTTCTCAAACTCCATGATCAGTTCCACGGTGTCAAGAGAGTCAGCACCCAGGTCGTTTGTGAAACTTGCCTCCGGCTTTACTTCAGCCTCATCAACACCCAACTTGTCTACGATAATAGCCTTAACTTTGCTTTCAATTTCTGACATAATTGTAAAATTTAAAATGTTAATAAAATAATCTTCTTACTTTAAACCGGGTGCAAAGGAACGAATTTTTATTTAAGTATGCAAATATTTTCACAAAAAAACGACGTTTACATGCACACAACACCCCATTCTGTGCATTAATTTTGACTTTTATCAACTTTTTTGTGTGCGTAAACGACAAAAAGAAAACAATTATTCTTTCATTATCGTTGGAGATATGAAAATAAAATAGTAGTTTTGCAAAAAATAATAATACCTTAAGTAATATGACATTTACAGAAAACTGCAACCGGGTGTTCAACATGGCCATCAACGACTATCATGTTACCGACAACATCGACACGCCCATCAAAAACCCATTTGAGCGCGATTCCATTGAAAACCGGCTCTATCTGAAATGCTGGATCGACACCGTGCAGTGGCATTTCGAGGACATCATACGCGACCCTCACATCAACCCCGAGGAGGCGCTGCTGCTGAAAAGGCGCATAGACCGCTCAAATCAGGACCGCACCGACTTGGTGGAGCAGATTGACAGTTATTTCCGCCAACTCTATTCCAACGTGGCCGTGCTCCCCGATGCCCGCATCAACACCGAGAGTCCAGCATGGGCAGTAGACCGTCTAAGCATCCTTGCACTGAAGATATACCACATGCGCGAACAGGCAGAGCGCACCGATGCCACCGAAGAGCACCGCCAGCGATGCCAGCAGAAACTCGACGTGCTGCTCGAACAGCAAGTTGACCTGAGCACGGCCATCGACCAACTGCTTGAGGATATCGAGGCAGGGCGCAAGTATATGAAGGTATACCGCCAGATGAAAATGTATAACGATCCCTCCACCAATCCCGTTCTCTATAAGAAATAACGGCCGTCATCTTTCGGTGGAACTCCATGACAGAATTTAGCGGCAGAGAGAAACAGTGAAAGCAGAAAAGCGACTATGAAAACAGAGCATGTCCTGATCATCCGGTTTTCGGCATTGGGCGACGTTGCCATGACGGTGCCTGTGGTGGCATCGCTGGCCAGCCAGTACCCTCATGTGCGCTTCACCGTGCTCAGCAGAGGCTTTGCCAAGGCTTTCTTTGAAGACCTTGCTCCCAACGTGGGCTTTATGGAAGCCGACCTGAAACAGGAATATCGCGGGGTGCGCGGACTAAACAGCCTCTACCGGCGGCTCACCGCCAAACATTTCACCGCTATTGCCGACCTGCACAACGTGCTGCGCTCTGAATACCTGCGTGCACGCTTTAACCTGGGCCGCTATAAGGTGCAGCATATCAACAAGCACCGTCTGGGAAAGCGCCGCCTGGTGGCAGCCAGCAACAAGCGGCTGGTGCAGCAGCCCACCTCGATACAAAACTACTGCGATGTCTTCAACAAACTGGGCTACCCCGTAACCCTCACATTCAAAAGCATCTTCGGTGAAGGCAAGGGCGACCTGTCGCTATTGCCGCCATCCATCGGGCAGAAAGAGGCGCGCCAACTGTGGCTGGGCATCGCCCCTTTTGCCGCCCATGAAGGTAAAATATACCCGCTGCCGCTCATGGAAGAGGTCATACGGCAAGTAACCGAGCGCCGTCCCGACTGCCGCATCTTCTTGTTTGGAGGTGGAGAAAAGGAGTTTGAAACCTTCGCCCACTGGTGCAACCGATTCCCGCAGTGCACCAACGCCTCGCAGCAACTGCACGGACTGCGCCAGGAACTCATCCTGATGAGCCATCTCGACCTGATGCTCTCCATGGACAGCGGCAACATGCATCTGGCCTCGCTCACGGGAACTCCCGTGGTAAGCGTGTGGGGAGCCACCCACCCTTATGCCGGTTTCATGGGATATAACCAGAATCCTGACGATGCCATACAGATAGACCTGCCCTGCCGCCCCTGCAGCATCTACGGCAACAAGCCGTGTCTGCGCGGCGACTATGCCTGTCTGCAGCACATCACCCCCGATGTGATTGTGCAGAAACTCACCGCCGTTTATCAGCGTCAGCAGGCCGCACCCGGCACGTGAACACCCCTCCGACCATTCGGTTTTAATTAAAAATAGTATTCACTTAAAACAACAAACAATTATGAAAAAGTACATTTGCGACACATGCGGTTATGTTTACGACCCCGAAGTGGGAGATCCCGACAACGGCATAGAGCCCGGCACCGCTTTTGAAGACCTGCCCGAAGACTGGGTATGCCCACTTTGCGGAGTAGGAAAAGAAGATTTCTCTGAAGAATAACCCCTTCGGTTTTGGGAATATGCAGGTTGCACATCGGCGCTCAATGCCTTTGTGCAACCTCTTTTTTATTCATCCTCTTTCTGTGAGAAGGCTGCGATATCAGAAACCATAGTCGCTGGTTCCCTTCCATTCACCGTCGGCAGTCATCTTGAATTCGTGGGAAGACGACGAGCCGGAAGCACCGCCGAAGAACTGCCCCTTGTACTGGGTAATCATGTTTCGCTGTATGGGAACATCCTCAAAAAGGCGCTCCTGAATGGTTTTGTCGCTGCCATCGAGCGCGGTAACGGTCATCTTCAGCGTTCCCGTCTCATCGTGTGGGAATGTGTACACCTCAAACTGCTGCTGCCCTTCCGAGGGAACGATGTTCACGGTCTGTCGCGAATTCACGTTTCCCTTGCCCGTCGTGGCATCGAAAGTGCTGCTTCCGCCAATATAATAAAACTTCATTTTCTTCACATCTGCCGGCAGCGCGTCAGTTATGGTCAGCCTGAACATGGCCACGGCACGCTTCAACTGCACGTCATAAGTGGCAGGTTGAGCGCCCACGGTGATATCCTCACAATAATAAAAGGTATCGGTTACCCGGTTGTTGGGAAATGTTATCTTGTCGGCCTGCGAGATGGTGGCGGCTCCGTCGCAGTTATGGGCCATCACCACCAATTTGTAACTGCCTTCCTCAAGGTTAAGGGCCACCTTGCCGTAGTCTTCGTCTCCCTCCTTCTGACTAATGCTCTTCACCTTTGTCTCTCCATTGAAGAGCACAAACTGCAGGCGGCTGCACAGTTGCGTGATGCTCTGGGCTGCTCGCGTCTCCATGAGATAGTTGTCGAAGGGTGTCATTTCATAGCCCGTTACGCGAATCATCACATTTGCATCAGGCTCGCGCTGGGCATCGCCATCGTTCTCCATGAACGGTTTTTCACAGGCTGCCAGAAAGACGACAGAGAGAAAGAGCACATAGGTAGTCAAAATATTCTTTTTCATAGTTGTTTTAGATTAGTGTTTATTCTTGATTGCAAATATACACAAAATATCTGAACAACAAAACAACACCGCCAAGTTTTTGCATGATTCATGCATAAATTGTCATGGAAAATCCGAATTTCGGGCTCTCATACGCGCGATATTGTTCACCGACGGTCGACTGGTTGCGAAACAAACGAGTTTTGAGGCACCTTTCACAATCTTCTGATTAACAAACGAATACAACGATTTTTGGTTTTTCTCAAACAAACCAATCAGATGTTTGCAGACAAAACCTATGCTTTTGGGTTGCAAAAACATAGATTTTGAGGAGCAAGACCATAGGTTTTGGGCAGTGAAACCATAGTTTTTGAAGCATAAAAGCATAGGTTTTGTGCGTCGGAATATGCTTCTCGGTAATGAATCCTTACCTTTTTGCCTTTTCAACGTCCATTTTGTCCAAAACCCATTTCTATTTTGAAGAAAAACGGCAACATGCTTTTGTCGCCGTTTTTCGAATCATTTCCATTCTCTCAGTTACATGCGGGCTACATACACAACCCACGTTCTTCTTGGAGTTCCTTTATCTTCTTTCCAAATATCATCATTCTAAATGTTTATGTTTCTCTTACCTTTGCAAATTACAGGCAAATTAAATCTAAGCCCAGAATGGGATGTATTTCAGACATTGTGCCACAATGAAACAAACCACTAATTGTCAATTACCCATTTGCCTGTTTTGCTCGGCCCCTCATAGTGTACACCATATTGTTCTTTCAAAATACGGAGGTCATTTTGTATAGTAGTATGCCCTACACCAAGCATATCTTCAATATCCTTACGAGTAATTCGCGGGTTATTTTTGATAATAGCTATAATCATATCAAGCCGTTCTTGCGGCGACAATTTTTTGGGGTCACTTTTTCTGTTTTTGGGGCCATTTTTGGGGCCATTTTTGGGGCCACTTTTGGGGCCACTTTTTCTGTTTTGGAGGGCACTTTTGGGGGCACTGCCCTTTATTCGTTTAATAGGGAGCACCAAGGCGACCTCATCCACATCCAAGCGGTTGTCCAAAATAGGCTCACCCCAACCTGCTTCTTTCCAAGCACTAAGTATCATCGGGAAGCCAGATCCGAGGTTCTCACCATAGCCAATCATCCTCAGCATGTTCTGCATCTTCGGGTTACGGGCTTTTGACACGCCACCTTCGTAGATATCCTTCAAAGGAAGCATCAATAACCCAGGATTTCGAAATACCAAGCGGTTTTCATGCTTTTCTATCCGCAGTACACCCGCCTCCAACAAAATATCAGCATGGATAATGGAGTTCGTGAATGCCTCGCGCACTGCTTTATGCAGGGGCGTGTCATCTATTCGCTGAATACCTTCCATGCGGAATGGACGTGGAAGATCGAAGGTCACTTTGGGAATCACACGGCTAAAGAACTGATACAAATTGTTCTCCCAACGTCCATCGTAGGTCAATCGGTCGCTATAACGCTCTTCACCTATCAGATTGCAGAAGTCAATATAGTCCATCCTGAAGTTTGCAAACCGCTCTTGTATCGAAAGCCCCTTGCCAAACATCATCAATCCAGCCATCGTCAAGCCCTCTTTTCCCGTCTCTCGGTCAACGACATAGCCACCAAGATTCTTCAAAAAAGTCTTGTCGTCCACTTCGTTCCATACATGTCCCTCATTTCGGAATTGGAACAACGTGCGGTATCTACGTAGCGTGTCAGGGTCAACATCGTTCATGTCGTAATGCTCCATCAACGCCCCGTCGTTACCTCCCTCATAAGAGTCACGAATCATTGCCCTCACCTGTTGTTCCGTGCAATGGAAGTCACCCTCATGATTGCGCTTGAACGTGTTCTTATAGACATTCTCATTCAGATAGATAGGTTTTACATGCCAATCTGCCATCGGCACATGGATGCAAACCACGTCATCGCCGTCCACATCCACCACTTCTACATCACTATCCGTCAGGATATTGTCGCTCACCTTATTGCTATTGATGGTGTTCCAAAAGTCCTTACGAATCTTTTCGGCATCATCAACACCTTCTATCCGAAACCTCTTTGCCGGGTCTTTCTCCTTCAAATCCTCAAATACGCCCAACAGAATAGTCCCGCCCATCGTATTTGCGAAAGCAGAATAACTCCCCCAAACCGACTTAGGCACATCGGTTTTTGCCAGTTTTGCCTCCAGGGTCAGTCGCTCACCCTTCTGCAACAGTTTCTTTATGTCGTTCTTGTCCATATCTCTATAACGTTTTGTATCTATCAGATAGTATCCAATGCACTAATGTCCTCACCAATCATGTGTGGCTCATCATTGTTATGCTTAAACTCCACCCATCCCGTTTCATCAGGGAGTTTGCAGAATTCTTTTACAAGTAAGTCTAAATTCTCCATGTTTTATTAACGCTTCTGTTCCTTATCCTATTGCCTGATGTTCAGATGCTTGACAGAGTACCTGGCAATAGTGTCATGAATGGTCAAATGTTTTATATATTATTCCTTCCAACTTTACCATAACTATCCAATTATAAGTTTTTCAATTTCTTGTTTAACTTCTTCCAATAAGGAATCCCCTTTTATATGAAGTTGTTTTGCTTTTGTTTTCATCTCAAAAATGGTATCAACAATCTTCTTCTGAACTTCCAAAGAGGGTATTGGTATAAGGACTTTTCTTAATTCTGGTTCCGTTATTGCGGGATAATTACCTCCAGAACTTCTTATAGCCATCTGCTCCAGAGACAATGATGACCTCAAAATTACATAAAGGTAATCCCTCAACACACAATCGCTAATGCTCCTTATTATTGAAAAGCCTGTAGATGCAACAGAAACAGTTTCATTGTTATATATACTTATGGCACCACGATTTGGCCTTGTTGTCGAAATTAGGATATCATTTTTACGTACAACTTTCTTTGCCCTACTTGGAGCTTTATTAATTGGAACAGAATCAATAACATTGATTTCACCTAGCTGCGTATCTATGCCACTAATTTCTATATATGGAAACACATCCTTAAAGAGCGATTCCTGATTCCATCCTTCATGGGACAACTTTGCGATTTCACATAATTGCTTATATGTTATTTCCTTAATTTTTTTTGTCGATTTTTCAATTCCCTTATGAAAAGCCACATCCAATCTCTCTCCTACAAGAGTGGAGAGTTTTTGCAATTGCGAATCATTAAACTCACTTTTGTCATTGTTTATCCCCAATACCTCAAGAATAGAATTGTCAATGTCATGTAATATTTGTTTTGAGACTTGTATCCTTTGGAGTCTTGAGGCTTGGGCTTCTTGATATAGTCTTACTATCTCTAACTGCTTATTGACGGAAGGCAACTTCGGTACTTTTAATTTAGCAATACGATCTAAGCCTATCTTTGGAATCGTTGTTTGAATCCTATTCTGTTCTATTTGCTCCTGTACAAAGTCAGAATTTAATAGTATTGATATGTATTCAGGAAGAACATCGTCACTCTTAGGCAATAGTTTTGCACAATTCTCCGTCAAAATAACATGTTTCCCTTCTGGTATGTTCTTTACGACAAAAACACGCCCTATTGTGCCCGCAATAGAAAAAACAATCTGGTTGTTACATATTTCATACCGTTTAAGGGTATTAAACAACTCTTTGCTTATTGTTTTTAATGCGTTATAATCAATATTATTAAAATCAGCAATATCAGATAAACGTAAATACAGATAATTAGTATTTTCAAAAGAAAAGGTTTTTCCCTTAGGTATACGTTTTCCGCCCTTAATATCTACATACCTTGAGAGGGGAACAAAACCATCCCCTCTAAAACAATCCTTGTAATAAGCAACATCTATCCGTTGTGATTTAAGGATATCAGAAATATGAATGGTTTTTGTATTCATTCCGCCTTAGATATAAAGTCCTTAATCTTTTGAGCAACTTCTGTTAATTCACTTCCTTCAATGAACTTTCCCGTTGCGTCATAACCAACATTATCCACCTCCAACATCAAGACATCATAATCTTTAGAATAACTGAAAATGGACTCTTTGTAAAGTGCCAACATTCGTTCTGCACGTTGTTCCTTATTTAATCCTTTTTCCTTGCGAACTTGAACCTTTATATCCATCAGAGTTTGTTCGAATTTCTTTGTCAAAGTTCTTGGATGTTTCTTCAAAAACAATATTGAAGACTTTACGCCAGCCTTTACATGTGAAAAAGTGTGTTGTGGCAAGGATACAACGGCCAGTATTCTGAAGTGCTCAATCATCCAGTCGCGTACATATTGACTTGTAGCATTTGTCAATATACCGTCTGGAATGACAATTGCTAAATATCCGTTTTCTTCATTTAAATACTTATAGCATCGCTCCAAGAATAGCACTTCTGTGTTTTGTGAAGTGCGCCACTTGTTTTTATTATCGTCATCTACAATACGATCTTTTATTTCTGTTATACCAAGATTCTTTTCAAACAATTCGTACTCCTTATAATATGCGACTTCATCAGCTTTTACAGAAGAGCCAAACGGCGGATTGGTCATAATCAAGTCAAATGTACCATCTTGAAAGAACAAATTGCGGTTTTCTATCTCTATCGTCTTGTTATTCTTCAAACCATCATTCGTTATGATATTCGTATGACCATCATCATGAATAATCATATTCATCTTGGCTACACGGGAAATCTGCTCGTTAATCTCAATGCCATATAGATGTTTTTCCGCGAATTCATGCCAATAATCTTTCCATGACGAAGTTCCTATTTCGTCATCATATAGTTTATCAGCTTCATCTCGCACCTCTTTCAATGCATGTAGCAAGAAACCTCCACTGCCACAAGAGGTGTCAAGAATTTTCCAATTCCTATCAATACCTATTGATTTAACTATAAAATCTACAATTGCATCAGGTGTAAAGAACTGTCCAAAATCCCCACGAAAGAACTCTCCCATAAATTTTTGAAAAGCTAAGCCCTTTGAATCTAAGTCAGTTCTTGACAGATTTATGTCCTGCAAATACTGAACAACTGTATATATCTTATGCTTGTCCAGTTTTATATCATCCTTAAATACTTCTGGGTCTTTCTTTCTTCCTTGCTCATACAATTGGCGTACCCGTTTTTCAAGTTCAACCTTTGCTTTCGTGTTTTGTTTGTCATTTTGATCCTCTGGATAATATATTATCTGGAATTCAAAAGGCTCTCCTTTTGTATTTCGCGCATTATCCCTCCACTTTTCATCCCATATCTTGCAGAATATCAATTTATCCAATTCGTCAAAAGCCGTGGTAGGTGCAAGGGCACCTCCACCCCATAAAGCATCGTGCGCAGATTTAAATTTCTGCATAAGTACTGCTTTTGTTCCTGGTTGTGGTTCTCTACCACCTTTTACATATTTAAATCTGTCAACTTTTCCGTCTCTCTTAGGAATATCAGAAATACTTATCCTTTCGACAGGGTAAAGCTCAACTATCTCAAAATATTCATTTCTAATGCCAGAAGTAACCCAAACATATTGACCAGCAAGAGCGTGAGCATACACATAAGCCTGATCTATAGCGACTTGAAATTGACGCTCATTAATGTCCTCTTCTTTGCATTCAACTACTATGAGGATTTTTTTCTTATTATCATTGTATACCAAAATGTCTGCCTCTTTTCTTGCAGAGCCAACTTGTACTTCCTCATTAACAGATATGTTGAGAGGGGAATAATTATATTCTATAATCAATCTCAAAAAAACTGTTGCTTGAACAAATTCTTCAGGATTCTGCAATTTACGTTTTGCACCATTCTTGCAATGGTATTCTATATATGTGTTATCTCCCCTCTCAGAGATTGATATATAATTGCTTTTTTGCCCCTCCTTGAATAAAGGAGTTGATAATAGCTCTTGTACTTCTTCTTTTGTTTTTGCCATATAGAATATATCCTTTTAATTCCTATTTATGACTTACCCACAAACTTTTCCGAGTTACCCACTAAGTGTATTATAGTTGCCCACTAACTATAATATCCTCCATACATATAATTCGGTAAAGTCATTGTTCATACTTCTAATTATAATCGTTTAAACATTCTTCAATAGTTATAACTCCAATAGCAAATCTGCCGTAGTCTCAAGACCATAAGGAAGTTGCTTCTTGACCTCTTCCTTAATGGGAAGAACTTGTAATATATATGGATTCCTCATTTCTGATACTTTGCTATTGGGTTTACTTATTCGGGGTTGCCTAATTCTGACCACAAAGATAACGAAAAAGTTTCAAATAGCAATAAGTTCGTGCTAACAACTGCAACAATTTATAATAATTTCAGGGAATGTTTCCTTTAACTCTGGATTTAGGTTGCAAAATAAAGATCTCTGAGCATCCCCGTTATGCAAAATATGTCAGAACATGTATATTATTCCGAGCCACAAAGAATTTTGCACATATTACCGATTCTATACATATTATCCTAACAATCGTAGGTTTTACTTTGGATAACCTGCTCACACTCGTCATCTGAAAACAAGTTTTCATGATACTCTCTTACTCACATTAAGAAGTGGCACCCTGCATAAAAAAGATGCCACCAAAACTCGCGGAGCACTGAAGCGTGTCAGTTTTGTTGAGCATGGTGGCATCTGAAATGAAAAACGAAAATAGTTTTCTGTTCAGAATTTGTATTTGTATCCTAACCCGATGACGTGCTTATTGGCATCGTCCTTCTCATCGATGTAGCGATAGAACGCTCCGAGTGAGTGCTGCTTGCTGAGCCGGAAGTCGGCTCCCAGAGTATAGCGTATCTTGTCAATCCCACCCTTCGTGTTGTAGAGTTCAGCACTTACATAAGGCTCCACGGCTGAATGGGGAATGGCATAGGCGGCTTCAACGCGCGAGCGCAGCACGTGGCTGGCCTTTCCGCGCACCTCTTTCGTCTCCCATTCATCGTCGTCCACGTCATAGCGGTCAACCGTCAGCGAGGGTCGGTAGGTATATTGCCACCTTTCGCGCAGCGAGAAGGTCAGGTCGCCCGCTTTCACGCTGCCAGTAGCCGAAGCATAGAAGCGGTGGCGCGTATCCCAATAGGCGGGAATCACCTTGTTGGGGGTTACGCCATTGCTTTTGTATTTTGTTTCCTCCAGATTATAGTCGCGCATGAACTTGTAGCCGGCATCCAGTTTCAGCCACTTATAAGGTTTGAAACGGGCTCCGAGTTCCAGATTCCATCGGTCGCTGGCAGAGAATTTGTCCTGCAACCTGTATTCAGCCCCTCCAAAGAGGCTCCATTGCTTGTTGATTTTCTTCACGGCCTCGGCACTCAGCCAGAGCCCCGTGTTTGTATGGTCGCTCTGCGCCACGGCTGCGAGCGGCATGGCAAACAGAATCATCAATATAGTCTTTTTCATTGTCATTGGTTTAAAAGATGAGTGAACTGTAAAAATCTTCTTGTTTTAATTTCGTCTTGCCGTCGATGGAACTGGCAACCGTGGTGTCGGCCAGATCGTAGTATACTTTGAGCACGGCAGCGTCGCGGAGCATGTCGATGCCTCCCACTTCAATGCGCTTCACACGCAGTCCGGTGCGCTCCTCAACATCGGCCTTCAGGTCGGGATAGCGGTCGGGGCGAATCAGTTCCATACGGTCGTATTGAACGTATTTGCAGGGCTGCACCTTGAGTTGTCGCTCGCATACCCACACGGCAGCAATGACAATGGCATTGGTGCAGAGAATTTCCACTATGCTTGCCGAGGCGGCGATGGCATTGATCACAGAGAGTGCAATGAGCACAAAGAGATAGGTCATCTCGCGCACGGGCATGGTATCGGTGCGGTATCGCATGATGCTGAAGATGCCAAAGAGTCCGATGCCGATACCGATGCCTGTCTTTCCCTTCAGGTCTTCAAGGATGAAGATCATGAAAAACACCAGGAAGAAGATGGCGATGGAAATAAGCATGAAGGTGAAATAGAAGTCGCGCCTCTTGCTTTTCTTATAATACAACCGGTCGATGATGATCCAGTTGGCGATGATGCTGACCAGGAATCTGAGGAGCATCTGCAGGAATTCTGTTGTAATCATTTGCTGTCTGTCATTTTAAAGGGTTAGTGGATGCCGTTAGGCACATCCGTTGATTCTGTGTACCTCCATCAGCCGGGGCTTGAAACGGTTGATGCGCAGGTCGTAATTGGTGAGAGCCGATCCTATGCAGTATTTGCTGAACCCATGCGGTTGCACGCGCAGCCGCCGCAGCATTTCCAGCACAGGCGAGTAACAAAGTCCGTCGCGTTTGAGTTCTATTACCACCAGGTTGACCAATTCTCTTTCGCATCCTGTCAGCAGATTGCGGAAGCACAGGCCGGTGTCGATGGTCAAGCGCTCGGTCATGGCTTGGTTGACGAGTGTGATGCGGTGGAAATGATTCTCGTTGACGGGCAGCAACCCGCTGGCATCATAGCAGAGGTGCCTGCCGAGGAAGTCACGCTTCAAGTCGTCGCACAGGTTCATGTCGCCCACCTCCATGCGCGTCTTCTTCGTGCGTCCGTGGTTGTTCTTCGTTTTCACCTCAAGAAACTGAATGTCCGAACTGACATACGTGCGGAAGCGCACCTTCTGCCGGTTGGCGTGCCCCCACTGATGGGCATAGAACATCTGATAGTCTGGTGTGTCGAGATAGGTGGTGTTGTAGCGCATATTGCGCTCCCCGCCGATTTCCTGCACCCGGTATGCACCGTTTGCCATGAGCAGCAACTGCCTGAGCACGCCCGTGGTGGTGACGAACTTCGTGTCGATGCGGTTCATCAGTTTGATGCCCTGCATCTCATCGAGCGAAATAGGACTATATGTAGACAATATTCTTTGCATGGCCGTGAACAGTTTTGTTTTGACAATGCAAAGATAGGACGATGACGAAAACCTGACAAAATTATTCTGCTAACTACTCTTTTTTCTCAGTAAATCCCGAAGCGAAACCACTTTTATTCTGAGTTGGCCCCGCAGCAAACGCCTCTCTGCTCATCCAGACGGCGATGGTTTTGGCACGCAAATAGTTCTCGCTGAGATAAACCAACCCGCGCATGGCGTTGCCCGTTCCCCAGGAGTTTTTGCAGATGAAGTATTTCTTGCCGCGCGGCGTGCGGGCAATACCGATGATCTCCATGCAGTGGTCGTCGGTGGTCTGGAAACGCTCGAACATCTGCTGGCGCATCTGCTGCGTAACGGGCACGTTGTCGCGCTCCATCTTACCGATGCCTTGTGCAAAGGAATAGCAGGGCTCGCTGGTGTCGCCTTCCCAACAAACGGGGTGGCCGCTGCGCAAGGCATGCTCTATATGGTGGATGAGCGTGTCGAGGGGCAGGTTCATGAAGGTGTCGTGATAATAGTTGTCGGGCAGTTGCAGTTCGAACTCCTGATAGAAAGGATGGTGTGTGAAACTGGTGAGCGCCACGTATTCATGTTCGCGGCACACGCTGTGGGCAAACTCGCGCGTGGTATACTCCGCACCGAGCATGAACACGTATTGCGGGGCGGTGTGCATGTGCTCGTCCAGCAGGGTGCTGACATGGTCGCGCAGCCGCGCCACTCCCGTGCGCCTGACCATACAGGTGTGTGCTGTTTTCTCCACTTTGCGCGCAAGCACGTTCAGGTTCACGTCGCCATGGAAGGCATCCCAGTGGGTGATGCCGTAGCGCTGAAGCAGATGGAGAGCGGTGCTGGCCATGCCGCGCTGGGTAACAGGTCGTTTCCCCTGTGTGAGGTAATAGGTTTCTGCCTGCTCCTCAAGGTACATCCGGCCGATGAACAGCGGCGAGAGATTGACCGAGTCGCCCTGCATCAGATGCTCGCTCTCGATGGTGGCCAGCATGGCATAGACCCAGCAGAGAGCGCTCGCGCCCAGGTTTTTCACGGGTGTGGTCTTGACAAGGCACTCAGTAACGGGCATGACAGCCATGCTGTCGGCGGCATGCTCCTGATGGCTTTTGGCACTATTCTCCCCACGGCATGCCGCGAACAGCACACTGCAAATCACCCATATCATGACAGCAACGACAATACACGCACGACGGTTCATCGACATAACAAATGTTTTATCCTTTTAACACGGTCTGTATTTTACAACAGCAGTTCATCACCCTCGGTGTCGCAGTGCGTGAAACCCATTTCTGCCGCCTTCTCTTTCGGGAAAGTGAAATAGACGGCATCGCCCTCGGTGCACACCTCCCCCTTGGCATTTTCCACCTCGATATGGATGAACGCCACGTTGCGGTGCATCTCTTTCAGACGTGCACGCACGGTGATCTGAGGCTCAGTGGTCATGATTGCCTTACGGTATTTTATATCCAGACGGCTCGTCACTCCGCTTGTCTGCAGTTTTCTCGACACCACCCAGGCGGCACACTCGTCTATCAGCGTGGCCTGAATGCCACCGTGAAGTGTGTCAATCCATCCCTGGAAGTGCTGCTGCGGTTTCCAGAAACTGACGATATCCTCTCCGTCTTCGAAAAACTCCATGTGGATGCCTATCGGATTGTCGGGACAACAACCGAAACAATCATAGCCCTCCTTGTGTAACCACGGATTCTTGATCTTCTTCATGCCATTCAATAATTATATTTGCGCAAGCACCTACAGGTTTCTCGGAGATGCTGCGGTTTTTTCATGCAGTTGCAAAAATACATGTTTTTAGCGAAATCCAAGCAAGAACACAGGAGAAATACACATTAATTTAATATAGTAGTCACAGAAAAGACCACCCGGCATTCCCCCGTATCATACCTTCCTATTCTTCAGTTTTGAGGGTAATTGGCGGTTTGCAGCCTGTTTTCCCGTAGTTGAACGGGAGTCATGCCGAAATGTTCTTTTACATACTTGCCGAAGAACGAGGTGTTTGAGAATCCCAGCAGATCGCAGATTTGCTTGATGCTGTAATCGGTCTGGCAGAGATAATAACGAATGTCTTCCATCACCTGTTCTGTTATCCACTCGTTGGCTGTCTTGCCGGAATGCTTCTTACAGACAACGGAGAGGTATTTGGGGGAAATGCAGAGTTCGTTGGCATACGACTCCACGGTGCGGTGCTTCACACCATCGGAATGCAGCAGATGAAGGAATCGTTGAAAGTGACTGCTTCCGCTCTTGCCGTCGGACGGCAGAGGTGACGCTCCGGCAAGTTGCTGTTTCATGGCTCCGCAGAGCCCCAGCATGGCACAACGCACAAGCGACAGGATAACATCGGAGAGGTAGGGGGTGGCGGCATCTTTCTCAAAGCACAGGCTGAGCATGTCATAGAAAGAGGTGTAAAAGCGTATGTCCTCATCGCTGAGACGCAGGACGTGGAGGCGCTGAATATACATCACCTCGTTCCACACGCTAATTTTCTCACGGAGAAAACTCTGCAGGATCTTATTGGTGAAGAACATGGCCTTGATGTTGAAGTCGGGACTGGTCATCAGGTCGGTGATGACCACGTTCTCGGGAATGACAGCCACCTGGTTCTGCCGCAGTTCTATGGGCTGCCCGTTCATCTTCCCTTGCACTCTTCCGCTGGTACAGATGGCTATCGCGCCCATTGACACATGGGCATCGTTGACCATGGCAAACTGCTGGATGCTGTCAACGATGACAATGTTGTTGTCAGAATAGCCCACATGAACGGCTTCGTTGGTGGTAAGGGTCTGAAGTGAAATCTCATCTTGCTGCATACGGAATGTCTGATTTTGGAGACAAAGTTAGCGAAATTATTTACAAAACAGATGTTCCATTTGTAATTTGTTATGATATCGTCTGCATTTTATGGCAAAATATACAATATTATGTGCCTAATAGAACATACTGATTAGAGAAAAATCTACTATTTTTGCACTCATAATAATGATATAGACAATGAACAGAAGCATATTCGTGATGGTGGCCGTCATGGCCATGTGCAGTTGCAGCGAAAAAAGGGAGCGCGCCGCAAAGGCTCCCACCAGAGTGGTGACAGAAGTGGTTTCGGCCAATATGAGTGAAAACGGACACTCGTATGTGGGCATCGTGGAGGAGCGAGAGGCCACGGCCGTTAGTTTTACAAGCATGGGAGCGGTGAAGCGCGTGGCGGTGAACGAAGGACAAGCGGTGAGCCGAGGACAACTGATTGCCGAGATGGATAACACGCAGGCAAAAAACCTGCTTTCTGGTGCCGAGGCACAAATGGCACAGGCCAACGATGCCCTACAGCGCTACCAGATGCTTCACGACAACGGTTCGCTGCCCGAGGTACAGTGGGTGGAGATACAGAGCAAGGTGGCGCAGGCGAAATCACAGTTAGAGGTGGCTCGGAAAAACCTCTCCGACTGTCGGCTCGTTGCTCCCGTTAGCGGCATCATTGGTAAAAAGGCAGTAAAGGCTGGCGAAACAGCACTGCCCTCTCAGGCTGTGGTAACGATTCTTGACATTAGCAGTGTCAAGGTGAAGGTGTCCATACCGGAATCTGAAATAGGCATGCTCCACAGCCATACGCCTTCTGTCATCACAGTGGAGGCCATTGGCAAGACTCTTTCTGGAGGAAGTATTGAAAAGGGTGTGCAGGCCGATCCGCTTACCCATACTTACGATGTTCGCATTGCCGTTGCCAACGGAGACAGAAAACTGTTGCCCGGCATGGTTGCTAATGTGCAGTTTGGTGCTATGTCGTCAGCACATGCCGGACAACAGCCAACCGTTCCCGTAACTGCCGTACAGAAGAACGCCGACGGCAGTCTGTTCGTATGGACGATAGACAACGACAGCACCGCCCATCGCACCCATGTTGCCATCGGCCACACCCAGGGCAACCGCATTGCTTTGACTCGTGGCATTGACAATGGTCAGCGCATCGTTACCGAAGGCTATCAGAAACTGAGTGAAGGAACAAAAGTGGTGTTTTAAGAATGAATAGCAAAAAAGGTGAATGGAAAAAAGGGTGAAAAAGTGAAATGGTAAGAAAGTAAGATGAAAGAAAAGATGAACTGGCTGAAATGGCCGTTAGAACATTATTCAATATCGTTGCTCATTATTGTCATTCTGTTCGTATTGGGCATCTATGGCATGTATGTGATGCCGAAGGATGAGTTCCCGCATGCCACCATCCGTCAAGGGGTAGTAGTGGCTGTCTATCCGGGGGCCACCACCGAGGAGGTGGAGCAGCAGGTGGCGCGTCCGCTGGAACGCTACCTTTTCACCTATGGCGAGGTAAACCGCTTGAAGACCACCACCACATCGCAGAACGGTATGTGCATCGTGATGGTGAAACTGAACGACAACGTGAACAACAAAGACGAGGTGTGGTCGAAAATCAAGCACGGTTTGAACACATACAAGTCGCAATTGCCTTCCGGGGTGCTGGCCATCGTGGTGAATGACGACTTCGGCAACACATCGGCACTGTTGGTTTCCATCGAGAGTGCACAGCGCAGTTATCGCGAACTGAAGCAATACAGCGACGACCTCTCCGACCGTCTGCGCCGCATTCCGTCAGTGGCCAACGTTAAAATCTACGGTGAACAACAAGAGCAGATTTCACTTTATGTTGACCGTCAGCGGCTGCAGGCCTACGGCATCGGACAGCAAATGCTCTTTAGCCGATTGCAGGCGCAGGGCATTACCACCACAAGCGGCAGCATCAGCGACGACGACCAACAGGTGGCCATCCATGTGGCAGCCACAGAAAACAGTGAGGATGAAATTGCCAATCAGATTATTTTCAGCGACCCGGTCACGGGCAAGGTGGCCCGGGTGCGCGATGTGGCTCGCGTGGTGCGTGAGTACGACACCAGCAACAGCCGCATAGAACAAAACGGCCATCCCTGTCTGCTGCTCTCCATGGAGATGACACCAGGCAACAATGTAGTGGAGTATGGCAAGCAGGTGGATGCCGTGCTGAACGATTTCCGCGATGCCGAACTGCCTGATGATGTCAACATCACCCGCATAGCCGACAAGCCCAAGGTTGTGGCTTTGAGCGTCAGCTCTTTCCTGCGCGACCTCATCATTGCCATGGTCATCATTATCCTGGTGATGATGGTGCTCTTCCCCCTGCGCTCGGCCATCGTGGCGGCCATCACCATTCCTTTGAGCACATTCGTCAGTGTGGCCATCATGTATCTGGCCGGCATCGAATTGAACATTGTCACGCTGGCGGCGCTCATCGTGGTATTGGGAATGATTGTGGACAACAGCATCGTGGTCATCGATGGTTATCTGGAATACCTCGGCAAAGGCTATGAGCCCAAACAGGCGGCCATTGATAGTGCCAAGCAGTATTTCATGCCCATGATGCTGGCCACTATCTGCATCTGTGCCATTTTCTTTCCTTTCCTGCTGACCATGAAAGGCATGTTCCACGACTGTCTGGTGGATTTCCCCTGGACCATTACCATCAACCTCATGGTTTCACTGTTACTGGCTGTAACGGTCATTCCCTTCTTGGAGGTGAAAATCATCAAACCGGGCAAGGTGAGTACTGGCGGCAATGCCATCACCAAATGGGTGCAGAAGACCTATAAGCGGGTGCTCGACTGGACATTCCGGCACCCATGGCTGACCATCGGCGGTGGTTTGGCCGTCATTCTGCTGTCTACACTTATTGCGCCGACACTGAAAATCCGCCTGTTTCCCTATGCCGACCGTGACCAGTTTGCCGTTGAAATCTTTCTGCCAGAGGGCAAAGGCATGCAGGATACGGAAGTGATAGCCGACTCCGTGCGCCATGTTCTCCAGAAAGACGACCGCATCACGGGCATCACTGGCTTCATCGGCTGCTCGTCGCCTCGCTTCATGGATGCCTACGCCCCACAGATGGCTGGCCGCAACTATGCGCAGTTTATTGTCAACACCAAGTCAGACAAAGCCACTCTCGACCTCCTGGCCGACTATCAGCCACAATTGAGCGAGGCCTTCCCTGATGCTTACGTCAAGTTCAAACGGCTCGACTATCTGGAAGTCAGCGAACTGGAATATCGTTTCTATGGCGAAAACCTCGACTCGCTGCACGTGGTGGCAGAGCGGATGATGGAACGCATGCGCCAGATGCCGGAACTGGAGTGGGTGCATACCGATTATTTCCAGCCGTCACCTATTATTAATATTGAACTTGACCCCGTCAGCAGTGCCCAGTTGGGCATCACACGAAGCACGGCTGCCTTGGCCTTGAGTGCCACGACGAGCGACTTGCGGGTAGGCCAGATTTGGGAAAAGCAGCGGGTTGGTGAGCATTCCTCTGCCACAGGAGAGTATGAGTTACCCATCGTGGTGAAAGACAACAGCGACATCACCTATGCCGATGTTGAGAACTTTGGCATTGCCACACCTGTCACCATGCTCTCCGCAGGAATGAACACAGCCAACACCACCGTTCCCCTACGCCAGATTGCCAAGGTAAGCCCCATGTGGAGCGAAAGCCGTATCGTGCACCGCGGCGGCGAGCGTTGCATCACGGTGACGGCGCAGTTTGCAAATGGTGTCTATACCAGTCCGGTTGAGAAACAGATTGCCCATATCATGCAGAACGAAATAAAACTGCCGCAGGGTGTTCGTTGCGAAGTGGGTGGCGAAATTGAATATGGCGATGAAGCCATGCCGCAGATCATCGGCGGCATCATCATTGCCATGATCATCGTTTTCTTCTTCCTGCTTTTCAATTTCAAGAAATACGGCATCACCACCGTCTGCATGGCTGCCCTCGGCCTGATGATTCCCGGCGCACTCATCGGACTGGGACTGATGAACCGTGCACTGGGACTGACTTCCATCTTCGGACTCATCACCCTGATGGGTATGATTATGCGCAACGAGATACTCATTTTCGAACATGCCATCGATCTCATCAAGAAATATGTGGCCGAACATGGCAACTGGACAGTCGACCGCAAGGCTTACAACGAGGCGGTGCGCCAAGCCGCCTATGATGCCGGCAAGCGCCGCATGGTGCCCATCTTCCTCACCACGGCAACCACCGCCGTGGGTGTGGTGCCGATGATTATCGCCCAGTCGTCGTTCTGGATGCCCGTAGGCGTTACCATCTTTGCCGGCGGCATCGGCTCGCTCATCATGGTGGTCACCATGCTCCCCGTTATTTATTGGAAAGTAAATTTAAAATAGTCATGAAAAAGATATTTGTTGTCATCATTTGTTGCATCTGCTGCGAAATGGCAGCAGCCCAAACATCCTATACGCTGGAGCAGATTCTTAATATTGCCCGCATGCACAACATCACCCTCCGCAATGCCTACCATGCCTATGATGCCGCTATAGAGCAGCGCAAGGAGGCTTTCACCAAATACTTTCCCAGCATCAGCGGCACCGGGCTTTGGTTTAATGCCAACAAAGGAATGGCTCAGACTACGGTCACGCCCTCGGAGATGATTTCACCCGAAATGGGAGCCGGTCTTGCCCAGATGTTTCCTGCCGAGGCCTTGGCAGCCCTGGCCAATCCCGTGAGCATCTCTATGATGAAAAACGGCACCATCGGCAGTCTGATGGCTGTGCAGCCCGTCTTCGCCGGCGGACAAATCGTCAATGCCAACCGTCTGGCAAAGGTGGGCGAGGATGTGGCAAACCTGCAACTGCAACTCTCTGAGAACGAAGTGGAAAAAACCGCAGAGCAATACTTCTGGCAAATCGTCACCCTTCAGGAGAAGATGAAAACGGTTGCCGCCGTGGAGGCGATGCTTGCAGATATTCACAAGGATGTGGATGTGGCCGTCCGTGCAGGTGTCGCCCTGCGCAACGACCTGCTTCAAGTGGACTTGCGGCAGAACGAAGTGGAAAGCCAGAAACTGAAACTGCAGAATGGCATCAACATCGTGAAACTGCTCCTGGCCCAGTATTGCGGTCTTAGTAGTTCAGATTTCACCATTCATAGTTCGGAGTTACTTTCCTCAGACTCCATCAATGCGCAGCCCAACTATGCACTATACACTTTGAACTATGAACTGAACACCCTTCCTGAATACCAACTCCTGCAGAAACAGGTGGAAGCGGCCGCCCTGCAAAAGAAAATGGCGGTAGGTCAGAACCTGCCCTCCATTGCCGTAGGTGCCGGATTCAACTACCACAATCTGCTTGACAAAAACAGAGCCTTCGGCATGGTCTTCGCCACCGTCAGCATTCCCATTAGCAACTGGTGGGGCGGCTCACATGCCATCAAGCGCAAGAAGATAGAATACCAAAGGGCGCTCGACGAACAGCAAGACAAGGCGCAACTGCTGGAAATACGCATTCAGAATGCGTGGAACAACGTGGTGGAGGCCCGCCAGCAACTCGGCATTGCCCAGCGCAGCATAGAGCAGGCTGACGAGAATCTGCGCCTGCATCGCGACTACTATCGTGCCGGAACGTGCAAAATGTCAGACCTGCTCGAAGCCCAACTGCTCTATCAACAGTCGCTCGACCGTCGCACGGATGCCTACGCCCAGTACCAGATCAGGCAACTGGAATACAGGCAGGCCACGGGAACGGCAGCCACAGAGTGAGGCTTTTCGTGACTTTGCCATCAAAGATGGCGAACTTACTCCGTCTCGGAAGAAAAAACAAACGAGTTTGTTTTGTTCTTCTCTCTACTTTTCGTAACTTTGCCGCAGTTTATGTATTCACCTATATGAAAATCGTTATTGGAATAGATGTAGGCATCAGCACCACGAAGATTGTGGGGCTGAGAGAGGGAATGGTGGTGTCGCCCATACGCATCAAGGCCACCGACCCTATCACCTCGCTGTATGGCGCATTCGGCAAATATCTGCACGACAACCAGATCAGTCTGGACGACATTGAACAGGTGATGCTCACGGGCGTGGGCAGTGCCTATGTGAACGAATCGCTCTACGGACTGCCCACTCGCAAGGCGGAGGAGTTTATCGCCGACGGACTGGGCGCGCGCTATGAGTCGAACCAGGACAGGATGATCGTGGTGAGCATGGGAACGGGTACTTCGTTTGTGAAATACGACGGGGATCACATCCAGCACATCGGCGGTATCGGCATCGGCGGCGGTACATTGCAGGGACTGTCGCGACTGCTGCTCAACACCGACGACATCAGGCACGTGGCTGCACTGGCCGAGCATGGCGACATCTCGCACGTGAACCTACAGATTGGCGACATCAGCGCGGTGCCACTGCCGGGACTGCCACTGGATGCCACGGCCTCCATCTTCGGAAATGTGCAGAGCAACGCCTCGCACGAGGACATCGCGGCAGGCATCATCTGCACCGTGGTGCAGACCATCGGGTCGGCCACCATTCTGGCTTCGTTGGGCACGGGCATCAAAGAGTTTGTGATGATTGGCAACCTGACGCTGCTGCCTCAGTGCAAAACCATCTTCCCAATGATGGAGAAACTCTATGGCGTGCATTTCATCATCCCCACATATTCGCAGTTCTGCACAGCCATCGGCGCTGCCTTGTGCTATCAGAACGACGTAAAGTTGGCAGAATAAAGAGGCGATTACTACTCACCCGACAGCGTGAGCCGAACCACATGGGCAGCATCTGAGGGCAGGCGCGAGCCGCGGGGAATGGTGAGCGTAAGCCCGTCGGCTCCTTGGCTGACACGGCATTTAAAGTTGCGTTTCACGCTGAGCAGTGTGGCATCGGTCACCGTTGCCCGCAGAAGGCTGTCTTTGAGCGCTGTGAGGAGCAACGGCTTTTCGGTTCCGGGCCAGTCGAGGAAGATGACGTACACACAGTTTCCCTTGCGGGTGTAGAAGACGCGCTCGCCGGTTGACGTGGTTTCGTGTGACACCACATAGGGTCGCGTGCCGTAGATACATTCGCCGTACGACCAGAGCCACACGCCCACATTCTCCACAATGTCTTTCTGCTCTTGTGGGAAAGTGCCGTCGGCCATGGGCGAAAGGTTGAGCAGCAGTTGGCCGTTGTTGCTCACCACCTCCACCAGTTTGTGTATAATGTCGCGGTGCGAGCGGTATTGCATGCCGCGCACGTAGCCCCACGACGAATGATAGCCTGTGCTGATGGTGTAGTCGCACAACCAAGGTGTGGAATCTATCTGGTCGGGATTGCTCATCTCGTGGTCGAGCATGCCGATGGAACGGGGAAACTCTTTGAATTTATAGGTGAAGATTACTTCCTGACCCGTTTGCTGCGCATGGTTGAAATAGTGGGCGAGAAACTCCAGTTTCTTCTGTTCGGGAATGGAGTCCATCCACGCATCGAAATAGATGATGTCGGGACTATACTTGCTCACCACCTCCTTGCTCTTGTTGAGCCACATGTCATACCATTCGGCGCGTGGCATCAGACAGCCGTACATCTTGGCATACTTGGGGTTGTTGGCCGCCCATTCGGGTTTCACCTTCACGTAGTAATAGTTGTTTTCGTGGTGAAGGGAGAGAAAGAATTTCATGTTGTGCTGACGGATGGAACGCGACAGTTCGTCCACGATGTCGCGCTTCGGTCCCATCTTCTTGGCGTTGAAGGGTGTATACTTGGAATCCCACATGGAGAATCCGTCGTGATGCTCGCCCACCAAGCCGGCAAAGCGGGCGCCGCTGCTGCGGAAGAGTTCCGCCCATTCGTCGGCATTGAACTTCTCTGCCTTGAACATCGGAATGAAATCATGGTAGCCGAAACGGGTGAGCGGACCGTAGATCTGCTCGTGGCGCTGGCGCGCGTTCATCAGTCCCACGCCCTCGTCGTGCATGTAATGGAAATACTGCTCGTTGCCATAGGCGGGCACCGAGTAGACACCCCAGTGGCAATAGATGCCGAACTTGGCATCGCGCATCCATTCGGGCACTGCCTCATGGCGCTCCAACGACTGCCATGTGGGCTCAAAGCGCTCCTGTGCATGCAAGGAAACGGCCAGAAGCGACATTCCTAAAAACAAGAAAACAATCTTTTTCATTCGCATAAATGCTTGGCGTTAGTAATCGCTGACGTGCGGGGAACCCCCGAAAACCAAAGCCCGTGAGAAAGATACGTTATTGTATCTTCCTCACGGCCATTTCGATATACAGTTTGATGGGCTGCGGCTCTTCGGCAGGAATGATGTCCTTGTAGGCTGGCTCTATGCCGGCAGCCTGCTGAATGGCGAGTGCCTCATCGTCGAACGGAATGTTGCGGTATTTGTGGGTGCGCACCACTTCCACGCCTTTTCCGCTGTTCTTCAGATAGTTGTCTTTCACATAGTTGTCTTCAATCGTGATGTCATAGTCGCGGTCGGAGTCGATGTGCAGCCACATCTGGCGCACGCTGTTGATGAAATTCTTGCGGATGGTCCAGCCCGAAGAGCCGTCGTCGGGATAGATGCAGCGCGGACCGTCGTAGAGATAGTTGCCCTCGCACCGGGAACCGGGCTGGCGACCCAGCATATAGATGATGCCGCCGTCGGTAAGCACCTGATGGGAATGTCCCAGGTTGTTGTAACTGACTGAGTTGTTTCCTGCCACTTTCGACTCCGGAATGGCTGCATTGCCCCACCACCAGCCGAGCGCCACCACGCCATAGGGAGTGCCCGCCACGTCGTTATGGTCGTAGTTCACGTTCTTCACGAAGAAACCGAGCATGGCCTCCAACTGGCGGAAGTCGAGACAAACGTTGCGCGCATAGTTGTTGGTGATGCGGATGTCGTGGCACAGTCCCTCCACTCCTTTGGCAAAACGGCCTTCGCCGTCGCCGATTTCATAGTGCTGCGGATGCCCCACGCTGATGATATTACCCAGGAGGTCGCAGAACACATTGCCCGTCACGTCGATGTCTGAGTCGTCGTTGTCCAGGTTAATGGCCACTGCCGATGCCAGATGGAGGAATTTGTTGCGGACAATCTGGATGTTCTTTGCGTTGCGCACCTCGATGGTTCCGTCGGGCACGTCGCATGAATTGTATTTCGTGGGATGCCAGTTGCCGTCGGGGATATACTTCAGGGCAAGTCCCAGACTCTGGATACCGCCGAATCCGCGCGACTGCTCCAGGGGCATCAGGTTCCACGCATCATAGGCAAAGGTGAGCCCTTCCATGCGGATGTTGCCCGCCTGCTGGCTGTTGTTCTTTCCCAGAATCTTGATGAGTCCCTCTGTTTGCGGTGCAATGACCTCGGCTTTTGCCATGTCCTCGCCGTCACTAATATAATATAAGGTACGCGCGTTACGGTCGAAATAGAACTCTCCCGGTTCGTCGAGCAGTTCCAAGGCGTTGCGCACAAAGAACAGACGGTCGAAATTGGTCTTGCCCGCCCATTTCAGCGTGGTGAGGATACCGCTGATGGGCTGCTGCAGTTCCACGGCAATGGTGTCGCCCCACTTCTGCATGTCTTTCACGCAGAGAATCTTCTCGTTCCACACATTGTTCTGCACCAGTTCCACATCCTGCGGATTGCGGAAGGCACCCATCTCGGCTCCTGCCAGCATCTTGATGCCCACGGGAGCCTCGCCGGCACCGAATGCCCAAGGCTCACTGCCCGTAATGGCAATCTTGCCGTAGGCACCGAGACCTTGTATCAGATGGCGCGAGCCCGCCATGCGCGCCCGTTTGCCGTTCACAATCAGCGTGCGCAGTTTCTCGTTACTGTTGAACGCGGCCTTCCACAGGTTGCCGTGAACGCGCTGCCAGCCCGTTACGTGGCGGCCGCCGCTGATAACTGGTGTCTCACCCTCGGCGGCTTTCAGGATGATGGAGTGGCCGTTCTTGCCCGAAAGACTGGTGTCGAACACCAGCGGTGCCGACAGTTCATACTCGCCGCCGTGAAATCTCACCACCACGTCTTCCTTCTGGTTCTTCACTGCACTGCGCAGCGCCGCCATCGACTTCTGGAAAGTCTGCGGCGTGGTTTCTATCACTCGCTGTGCATGCCCTTGCTCCACGAAAAGCATGACCATTGCCACGAAAACAAAAATATACTTCTTCATATCCGTTTTTTTGATTTTCTGAGATTAGTTCACGGCTACAAAGATAACGCTTTTTTCACAATCGACAAAATATATTCTTAAATAATGTTACGCGCTGATGGTCTCCTCCTCAAAAATCATTATTTTTGTATATGATTAGACAGAAACCATTATTATAGACCTTATCTTAACAAAACAATGAAAAAACTTTTTGTTATCTGCTTATTGATTGCCACTGCAACATGGGCATTTGCACAACAGCGAGAAGACGATATCATGATTGTGAACATGTATCAGGGCAACGACGTTGACCTGAAATGTGATATCCTTCCGAGAGGACTCGACCAGTACTATGAAAGAAAGGATATCGTAGAAAAGATTCAGAAAATGATGGACAGCGGACGCTATGTGAAGTCGGTGTGCCACACCAAATACGGCATTGTGGTGGTTCACCACAAAAACACGGAGTCGGTAGCCCAGAAGATTGACTGCATGGCCAATTTCGGATTCAATTGGAAGAAGATGGTTAATTCCTATTTCAAGAAAGGCTTTCCGCTGAAGTATTACCAATACGATAACGGTTTCGCCATTTTTGAGAAGAACCCCAGAATCACCAAGCAGTCGATTGTGAAATTAGGTGTTCTCTCTTCTGATGAGAAAATAACAAAGAAGGTGCAGAACATGAATGCGAAAGGGCTCTACCTCATCGCTTGCGACATTGACTGTGCCGTGGCACAAAACGGACACGAGGGTGCACCCATACTGCAGTTATATAAAAATTTTTCTGGCAACGACTATTTACTCTACCTTGTCGACCAACTGAAGCAACAAGGATGGGTGATAGGAAGCATCAGCAAGAACTATCATCAAAGCACAAGCGCCTACGCGAAATCGAGCACTACCTATCGCATCTTGTTCGACAAAGCCGGCAATGCGGGCACCAACGAAGTGGCAGGCCTTGTTAAATCGCCTGAACAACTGAAAGAATTCCTGGCCGCAAACATGAGAAACGGACTGAGCATCGACCTGGCATGGGGCGGATGGGACGGAAAAACAGATTCTTACTATGCTGCCCGCCAGAGAGAATACGACGCGTATAACTCAAGCAGCGGATGGGACATCCTCGCAGGACTGGTTTCATCAGTGTCTGGACTGGCAAATGGCGGAAAGGCCGTTGACACAAGTGCGCTCACCACTGATACCAGTTCATCGTCTACTTCATCATCCAATGGCAGCACCAAGAAGTCGGCGGGCAGCGCGTCGGGCAAATGCTCGCGCTGCAAAGGCTCTGGCAAATGCTCACCTACGGCCTACGGCGACCGGAAGAGCGCCTGCCACGGCAGCAAACTCTGCGGCTATTGCGACGGCACGGGCTGGATTAAAGCCGGCGCCAGCGAGGCCACCTGCAAGGCTTGCAACGGCACAAAGAAGTGTAAAACGTGCCACGGCACGGGCAGGTGTCCTCAATGCAACGGCACGGGCAAGTAACAAGACACGCAAGAATCTCGCAACGCAACCCATCAATTCACGGCTCCGTCAAGCCTTCCGCCCTGCTGTTTGCTGTCTTCTTTCTTGGCGTTGGCATCCAGCGTGCAGCGGCACTCGTCGGTCAGTTTGCCTGCTTTCACGGTGATGGTGTTCTCGCCCGGACGCAGGGTGACGTTCTTGAACACGATGCGGCTGATGTCGTCTTTCTTCGCCTTGCCCACCTTCTTGCCGTTCACGTAGAGCGTGGCCTGCGGCTGGTTGGTGTACACCTTCACGTCGGTCAGAGCGTCGGTGCGCTGGGTGTAGCGCCGTGCGGCGATATAGAGCATCGGCTCAGTGGTCCAGTTGGCCTTATAGAAATAATAAGAGTCCTTGAACGTCTTGCGGTCCCACGTCACGATGCCCTTGTCGTTCATGCCCGGACCGTCGCCCTCGTCGCGGATGCTTGAGGGGTTGTCGCTGTATTGCCAGATAAACTTGCACCAGGCATAGGGACGCTTATACATGTCGCGCCAGTTCTCCTCGTGCACACGCGCCTGGTTCTCCTCATAGTGAATCTTATTGGTCACCTTCTTCTCGAATCCGTGCTGGTTGGGACTGCCCGCCGCACCGTATTCGCACAGGCCCATGGGAATGCCGTTGGCCTCTATCTTGGCCTGGTCGAAGAACTCGCCCACGCCGCTCTGGTTCTCATAGAATCCGAAATACTTGTTCCATCCGAAGGTGTCGGTGATGCCCTGAAACAGGTCCTGGCTATAGCAGATGGCGAGCGTGGTGAGCCGCTGCGGGTCCAGTTGCTTCGCCTTGGCGTTGAGTTGGCGCAGGAAGGTGGCCGGCTCGTCATACTTGAACGACAGTTCGTTGCACAGGCTCCAGAAGCAGATGGCCGGCGAATTATAGTTCTGCTTGATCATCTCGATGAGATTCTGCATCACGTTGGCCTCAAACTGTGGGTTTTTCACGTAGCCGGGAGAGTTGTAACCGCCCGGTCCGGCGAGGTTCAGTTCATACCAGAGCACGATGCCGCGCTCATCGTACATCTGCACATCATATTTGGAATGGGGATAATGCACGAAGCGCACGCCCGTGGAACCCAGGTCGCGGATGATGTCGGCATCCTGCTTCATGGCGGCCTCGTTATACAGTCCGGCAGTCTTGTAGCCCTCTTCGTGGCGGCACACGCCGTGCAGGTCCAGGTGCTTGCCGTTGAGGAAGAATCCCTTGTCGGCATCGATGGAGAAATAGCGCAGTCCCGTCTGATCGGTCACGCTGTCCACCACCCTGCCGTTGTCCATCAGTTCCACCTCCACCTTATATATATAGGGGTTCTGTCGTCCGTTCCACAGTTGCGGGTTCTCAATGCTGAGGGCCGTGTTGTGGGATGCGGGCGAAACCACGTCGCCAGTCTTCTCGGCCACCGTGCGTCCCTCGCCGTCAACGATGCGCACGCGCACCTGCTTGCCCTGCGTGCCGCTCGTCAGCGAGAGCATGGTTTCCACGGTGATGTAGGCCCGCTCGCGGCTCACCTTGTCCTGATGCACATAGACACCGCACGAACCGAAGTCGAGAGGCGAGATGCAGTCGCTGCCCGTCACGATGAGCGCTACGGGGCGCGTGATGCCGCCGTAGACGTTGAAGTCGCCGGCCAGCGGAGCCACGTCGGTGCGGTAGGCATTGCTTGCCACCACGCTTATCTTGTTGTCGCCCTCTTTCAGTTTATCGGTAATCTCAAGGCAGAAGGCAGTATATCCGCCTGCATGATGACCCACATATTGCTGGTTGACGGCCACCTCGGCAAACGAGTTCACGGCATCGAACTTCAGGAACACGCGCTTGCCCTTCATCTGGGCGGCATCGCATGTCAGCGTGCGCTCATACAGATAGGTACCGCGCTCATATTTCATGCCGCTAAATACATCGTTGAGGTTCCACGTGTGCGGCACGCTCACCGTCTCTGCCTTGGGATGGCGGCTCACGTCATAGGCCGGATAAAACTGCCAGCCGTCGCTGAGCATCGTCACACTGCGCGTTGCCGACCATCCGGCCACGGCGCACAGCAGACACAAGAACAAAGTTACATTTCTTTTTATTTCCATAGATTTCTTTCGTTTGTTTTCTATTTCGCAAAGATACGGCTTTTGTGCATAACCTCAAAACTTATTGAGCATATTTAACAAAAGAAGGCGGCACTCCCAAAATGAAGCGCCGCCCTCTTTGTATAAGCATGGAGTTGTTAAGTCAACGTCCTCGCAGTGATTACTCGTTGGTGTAGTCCCAGATGCTCTGCTTGCCCATGGCATCGGTTTCAGCATCTGTGTTCTGCAGTTTGCCTCTGCCGCTTTCACCTTCAACACTCAGGATACTGTCGGCCAGCATCTGCTCGCTCTGCATCTCCTTTTCCAAAGCCATTGGCTTGATATAATCCTTTTTCATATCTTTTATATTTATTTGTTTCTAACTATGAACTATGAACTATGAACTAAAAAAATCATTTCTTGACGACTTTCTTGCCGTTCACAATGTAAACACCCTTCTGGCTCATGTCCTTCACGCGCACGCCGTTCAGGTTGTAGATGGCGTTGTCGGCCTTCTCTGTGTTCACCTCGTTGATGCCGGTAACCACGGCATTCTCCATGTTAACCATGTAGAACTCCTTGGCACCTGTTGCAGGAACTGACAAGTAAGCCTTACCGGCAGCCACTTTCTTACCGGCAGCCTGATAGAAGCCCACCTTGCCGTTTACGATGCTCAGGATGTAGTTCTTACCGCTCTCACCCTCGGTAGGCAGAGAAGCGATTTCCTCCAGAGCGCCCACGAAAGCGTTGTCAGCAGAAGCCTCAACAGTCTCAGTTGCAGCAGGAATATCCTCGGTCTTGGCACCGTCAGCATAGTAAACCAGCACACCTTCGCCGGCAGCCACCTTGTCAACCTTGGTCAGTGTGATGTTCTCACCGCTGACAGAAGCCTTGTAGGCCTTGATTTCTGAATTGGTGAAATCCAAAGCGATGTCAGATGCCAGTGTGGCAAAGCCTGTCTCGCCAACAGATACAGATACGGTAGGAACGTCACCATAGGTAACGGTGATCTTAGAGATGTTGATGGAACCCTTTGAAGCACTATAAGTAAAAGTTACGGACTGAGATACACCTGTCCATACCTTCGCGTTGATTTCACCCACACTTGCACTCAGAGATGAAGCAGTCTGACCGAAGTCGACAGAAGTAATCACCTTACCTTCCGGCACCGAGAATGAAATAGAACCTGCACTATGAGTGTCATCTGCTGCATAGAGTCTCATAGTGTTATTTGTACCAGACCACCAACGGTATTTTCCATCTACGACCATTTCTACATTTATTGCTGTCCAAGTAGTAGATGCTTCTGCATAATCTGAACCTTCCGTGATAAGTGTCGCACCTGAACCATAATTTTCTGTTTTGGTAAAGTCGAACACACCGTCTTCGATTTCAAATGAAGCAGTTGGTTTGTTCATAACGGTCAGACTATAAGAAACAGAGCCGCTTGAATAGATTTCTGTGGCAGGCCATGATGCAGTAATCTTTGCTGTTCCGTTCTCTCCAGGAGTTACATTTCCGTTTTCATCTACTGTAGCCACTGTCGTATTGCTAGACTTATAGGTGATTTCACCATCATACTCGGAGTTAATGGTCAACTCTGGGAAACTTACACCCGTTGCTTTGTCATAGTCGTAAGTGAATTCGCTTACGGGATATGCTATCTTGGGATCTTCCAAAGAAGCAACACCGTTGGAAGCAGTAATGTCTACGCTCTTGATATAAACAGAATTGGTTGTACATGTCACAGTAATTTTCACATTACCACTTTCTGAATCTGTATATGTATACTCAAGTGTACGGTCTGTTGTGCCTCCTTCCTTGTTAACTTCCTGTGACTGAGTTGTATTACTGCCAACCTGAATGGCTACATTACCAGCACCTTTACTTGAATTTGTAGAATAAGTAACAACGACCTTACTTACATTTTCAAAAGAAATGGGTGACGTTGCATTAGCACCACTAGTGCCTGTAGTAATCTGCACGCCTTGAGATGCATTTAATTGATTACCGTCTTTCCCGCTTGTCCAATTACCATTATCTGCATTCCAAGATTTAGATGTGAACTTGTACGTAGTAGTCTTCTGAGCATACGTACTCACTGCTCCTCCCACGAAGACGATGAGGAGCATGATGAATTGGAGTAAAAATCCTTTCTTCATAATTAATTGTTGATTAAAAAGTTTATGTTATTTTGTTATTTCCGAAAAAGTGGGGCAAAATTAAGCATAAAATTCCAATCTTCCAAATAAAAACGAGAAAACATGTTCATTTTCAACATTTTTCGTCATTTTCCGCCTGCACGTTCCTCATTCGTTTCATTATCTCCCAAGTCTGCATGGTCACCTACAGAATGCTGCGAAGAAAACACCAAACCGGCAGTTTGGACGACAGGAACTGCCGGTTTGGACGACACGGAGCAGCAGAACGGAAAAGTAAATCATATTGATTTGCACGGTAAATCATATTGATTTGCTGCAACAATACGATAGGTTCTCAGCAGTAAATTAATGTAATTTGCTGAGTAAATTAACTTAATTTGAAAAACAAATTAATGTAATATGCGCGGTAAATTAATGTAATTTGCTTTGGCATAGCGGCACTTTAGCGGCTCCATTCCTGCCGTTTCGCGCTTACATTCTGCAAGATAGCAGCAACGAAAAAGGGCCAAACGGCTGCAACGAAACACTACGCGGCCGAAACAAACAGCATAATCCACGGATATGAACAGCACAATCCACGGCAACGAACAGCACGCTCCGCAGCAACGAAAAAGGGCGGCTCACTGCGGAACCGCCCTTAAACATGCTTGAAGCATCAATGAGGATGATTAGTCGTCGAGATAGAACCAGATGCCTTTGCCCATGGCAGGCTTTGTGGCACCCTCTTCCTGGGTAACACCACCGCCGCCGTTCAGGTCATCATCCACCCAGAGAATCTTACTACCGGTAAGCATTTCCTCGCCCTTCATTTCCTTTGCCAATGCCATTGGCTTGATATATTCTTTTTTCATATCTGTTAATTTTTTTGTTTCTGAACTATGAATTATGAACTATGAACTGAAGAATCATTTCTTCACCACCTTCTTGCCGTTCACGATGTAAACGCCCTTCTGGTTCATCTCCTTCACGCGCACACCGTTCAGGTTGTAGATAGCGTTGTCGGCCTTCTCGGCATTGAGTTCGCTGATGCCCGTGGCCATCTTGATGCTGTAGAACTGCTTGGCACCTGTTGATGCAGGAACTGACAAGTATGCCTTGCCTGCGGGAACTTCCATTCCGTTGGCGGCGTAGAAGCCGATGCCCTTAGAACCAACGTTCAGGATGTAGTTCTTATTGGCTGAAGTGGGTTCTTGTGTTTCCAGTTTTTCAATGCCTGTAAGTGTTCCAATCAAATGATTCTCGCCAGGGAATATAACATCCTCTGCTGAAGGCGACCACTCTGCGGTTGCGTTCGGTTCACCATAGAGCAGCACACCCTGACCGCGAGTCACCACGTTAACTTTGGTCAGTGTGATTTCGTCGCCAGAAACAGTTGCCACGTAAGCCTTAATAGGAGAATCCTCGGGAACATTCAGCACGTAAGGAGCAGCGAATGTGGCAAAGCCCTCTGCACCAACAGATACGGTAATATTGTCTTCTACAGCATTCTCATAGATGACGACAATCTTAGAGATGTTGATAGACTTACCACCATCATGAGTTAAAGTAACACTCTCTGCACTTCCTTCCCAATTGAAGCCGTCTAATCCTTCTTCTGAAGATGCTAAGATTCCTGGGTCTTTGCTATCCGTTGTAGCCGTTATTTCAATCTTTTTAATCACTTTGCCTGCTGGCACTGAGAATGTAAGCGAACCGGGGGCAGCATCGTCACCTCCTGAATAGAGTCGCATGGAATTTCCTTTTGCATTATACCACCAGCGATATTTTCCGCCTGCTTCCATTGTAACATTTATTGCAGTCCAAGTAGTAGATGCTTCTGCATAAATACTTCCATCAGAGATAAGATCCGCTTCTGAACCATAATCTTCTGTTTTGGTAAAGTCGAACACACCGTCTTCGATTTCAAATTTTTTATTCTCTACCGTAAGAACATAAGAAGCGGAGCCGCTCTTAAACGCGTCTGTAGACTCAGCAACAGCAGTAATTGTTGTTGTTCCGTTTCCTACTGGGGTTACATTTCCATTGGCATCGACCGTAGCAACATCTTCTTTGCTTGATTTGTAAGTAATCGTTCCTTCATACTTGGGATTATATGTCAATGAAGGGAACACTGCTCCTGCAGCATTGCCAAAATCATAAGTAAAACTCTCTGCTGAATAAGCAAGTTCTGGATCGGCTTTAGATGTAGAACTGGTTTCCCATACAATAGTGATTTGTTTAATATACATTGCACCATTATTGGAACGAATACCTACAAAAGTATAATCTCCGTCAACCTCAATGGTCTTATCTCCATCTTCACATTTTGCGGAACCAATCTTTGTTCCTTGGTTATTGTTTCCTGTTGTTGCATATAATTCGGATGCTGAGGTATATGCATTGTTGGCACCATAAATATCTACAACGCGTTCGCCTGCTGTTTGATTAGAATCCCACTCTATTGTGACAGATTTGAGTGTTCCACCAGAGACTGTGGAAACAATTCCAGAGTTACTGTTTTTTGTCCTTAACTGAATTACATCATTTTCTTCACCTGCACCACACTGACCGGCATATACTGCATCAGAACTGATTTTTATACCAGAGAAATCCGTATAAGTCGTCTTTGGCAACTCTTTAAACAGTTTGTCCACAGTAATTACATCAGTAACCGTTTCTGCAGAAGCATTCACTGCTCCTCCTACGAATACTACGAGGAGCATCAATAGTTTAAGTAAATTTCTTTTTTTCATAATTACAGTTTTTTTAGTTATAATATTAATGATCTTTTTTTAGAAATATCTATTCCGTAATACTGGCTTCGTTCCGGGTATTAGCATTATTTTTCGTACATCACTGCAAAAATACGTTTTTTATTTGAAACCGCCAAGCATTTAGGCGGAAAAAACTGGTTTTGCAGCGATTGACGTTAAAAAAAAGAAAATATGATTGTATCCGAAAGATAATCCGTACCTTTGCACTCAAATTGATTTTTCCGAAAATGAGTGTTACAGGAATTGTCAGGAATGTATTCCTGAAGCGGCAGAAGGAACTGGAACGGCATCAGCGCGAGGGGGAAGCCATGCAGCGCGAGGTGCTGCAAGGTCTGATGGCGCAAGGCAAACATACCGAATACGGGCGGAAGCATCTGTTCTCCACCGTGAAGACGTATGACGACTTTGCACAGACCGTTCCCCTGAACAGTTACGAGGAACTGAAGGGATATATCGACCGCATGCGCCACGGCGAGCACAATGTGCTGTGGCCGGGACAGGTGAAATGGTATGCCAAGTCGTCGGGCACCACCAACGACAAGAGCAAGTTCATCCCCGTTTCTCACGACGGTCTGAAGCAAATACACTATCAGGGCGGTTTCGACTCCGTGGCGCTCTATCTGCGCAATAATCCGAAGAGCCGCCTCTTCGACGGGCGCGCGCTGATACTGGGCGGTAGCCATTCGCCTAACTATACGCTGAGAGATTCACTGGTGGGAGACCTCAGTGCCATCCTTATTGAGAACATCAACCCGCTGGCCAACCTGGTGCGCGTGCCGAAGAAACAGACGGCGCTGCTGAGCGACTTCGAGATCAAGCGCGACCGCATAGCCCAGGAGACGATGACGAAGAACGTGACCAACCTGAGCGGAGTGCCTTCGTGGATGCTCTCGGTGCTGACGCGCGTGCTGGAACTCTCCGGCAAGCAGTATCTCACCGACGTGTGGCCCAACCTGGAAGTGTTCTTCCACGGCGGCGTGGCCTTCACTCCCTATCGCAAGCACTACGAGGAAATGATTCCCTCTGACCGCATGCACTATATGGAGACCTATAATGCCAGCGAGGGATTCTTCGGCCTGCAAGACGATCCGGCCGACCCGTCGATGCTGCTGATGCTCGACTACGGCGTGTTCTATGAGTTTATTCCCATGGAATACATCGAGAACGCCGTGGAGGGAACGGGCGCAGTAGACCCGTCGCTCATGGAAAAGGCGGTGCCTCTGTGGGGGGTGGAAAAGGGAAAGAACTATGCCATGGTGATTTCCACGTCGTGCGGACTGTGGCGCTACCTGATTGGCGACACGGTGAAGTTCACCAGCACCAACCCCTACAAGTTTATCATCTCCGGGCGTACCAAGCATTTCATCAACGCCTTCGGCGAGGAACTGATTGTGGACAATGCAGAAAAGGGACTGCAATATGCCTGCGAGCAGACGGGAGCGGAGGTGAGCGAATACACAGCGGCGCCGGTGTTCATGGACAACCACGCCAAATGCCGCCACCAATGGCTCATCGAGTTTGCCGTGCCACCAAAAGACCTGAACGCCTTCGCCCAGATTCTCGACCGCAAACTGCGCGACATCAACAGCGACTACGACGCCAAGCGCTACAAGGACATCACACTGCAGCCCCTGGAAATCATCGCGGCGCGGCAAAACCTGTTCAACGACTGGCTGAAGTCGAAGGGCAAACTGGGCGGACAGCACAAGATTCCGCGCCTGAGCAACAGCCGCGAGCATATTGAAGAACTGCTGAAAATGAAAGAATGAACATCAAAAAGACAAACGACATAGGCAGAAAAGGAAACGGAGAAGACCGCAGTCTTCGCCACGGGGCATGCTTGCTCCTGTTGTGCGGCATGGTTGTGGCCGCCTTCTTCTCTTGCGCCAAGATGGGATCTCCCGATGGCGGATGGTTCGACGAGGAGCCGCCGCACATCGTGAGTTGCTCTCCCGAGGACAAGGAAGTGAACGTGAAATCCAAGAAAATCAGCATTCTCTTTGATGAATACATCAAGTTGGAGAATGCCACGGAGAAGGTGGTGATCTCGCCGCCGCAGATGGAGATGCCCGAAATAAAGGGTGCCGGCAAGCGCATTTCGGTGAATCTGCTGGATTCGCTCAAGGAAAACACCACCTATACCATCGACTTCTCAGATGCCATCAGCGACAACAACGAGGGAAACCCGCTGGGCAACTACACCTACTCGTTCTCAACAGGCGACCATATCGACACCATGGAGGTGGCGGGCTATGTGGTGGAGGCAGAAAACCTGGAACCCGTGAAGGGCATTCTGGTGGGACTGTATGCCAACATGGCCGACTCGGCATTCCATCATGAGCCAATGCTGCGCGTGAGCCGCACCGACGGCCGAGGCCACTTCGTCATCAAAGGCATTGCCAACGGCAGTTACCGCATCTTTGCACTGCAAGATGCCGACGGCGACTATGTGTTCAACCAGAAGAGCGAGATGATTGCCTTTAACCACGACACCATCGTGACAAGCAGCAAGCCCGACATTCGACAGGACACCATCTGGCGCGACTCGCTCCACATCAGAACCATCAACAGGGTGCCTTATACCCACTTCCTGCCCGACGACATCGTGCTGCGCGCCTTCCAGGAAGTGCAGACCGACCGCTATCTGCTGAAATCAGAAAGGGCAAAGGCCAACCAGATAGGACTCTACTTCAGTTATGGCGACTCCATACTGCCCACCCTGCGCGGACTGAACTTCGACGACAAGGACGCTTTCGTGGTGGAACACACGGAGAAGAAAGACTCTATCACCTACTGGATTCGCGACTCGCTGCTCATCAACCAGGACACGCTCAACGTGGAACTAACATACCATGTCACCGACTCTACCGGCTCACTCGTGCTACAGACCGACACGCTCACCCTGCTGTCGAAAGAGCCGTATGAAAAGCGCATGAAACAGAAGGAAAAGGAATACAACGACTGGAAGAAACAACAGGCAAAGGCCGAAAAGCGCGGCGAACCCGTGCAGAAAGAGATGCCCGCCACGTTCCTGACACCGCAATATCAGGCTCCCGCAGAAATGGACCCCGACAGGAATATCACCATCACCATGCCCGTGCCGATAGAAAAGCCCGACACGGCCATGATTCATCTCTATTCCAAACACGACACACTATGGTTTAATGCACCCTTCCTGTTCAGGGAAAAGAAGGGCAAGCCCCGCACTTATGAACTGCTGGGCGAGTGGAGACCGGAGATGGAATACAGTCTGGAGATCGACTCTGCCGCCTTCAGAGACATCTACGGCAACGTGTCGAAAGCCCACAAACAGGGATTCAAGGTGAAATCCACCGACAGTTACAGTTCGCTGCTGATGAATGTGACCGGCTATAAAGGCAAGCGCATCGTGGCACAACTGATCAACGGCTCCGACAAGGTGGTGAAAGAAACATCCACCGACAACGGCACCATAGAGTTTTTCTATGTCAATCCCGGCACCTACTACCTGCGCATGTTTGAAGACAACAACGGAAACGGGAAATGGGACACCGGCAACTATGATGCCGACCTGCAGCCCGAAGCGGTATACTACTATCCCGACAAGATAGAATGCAAGGAGAAATGGGACGTGACGCTCACCTGGATGATACGCAAGAGCAACAACGGACAACTGAAACCGGCCGCCATCGTCAAACAGAAAGGCGACAAACAGAAAATCATCAAGAGCCGAAACCTGGAACGTGCCAAGAAACTGGGCATTGAATACCTGCAGCAAAAGATGTAAACGAAAGAGTGAAACAGACAGGCTCCGACAAGTGCGTCGGCCGGCAATAAAGGGCGGAGACTTTTAAACGTTTTGCCCGTTTCTGCATCAACAATAATGAAAGCGCAGCCAACGAAGCATCGTTTCTGCTGACACTTATTTTTCAACGAAGTATAAACAAACATTCAAAGCATGACAATGAAAACAAGCAACCATAGCATCCTCAGCCAGAAAATACGCGGCGGCATCGCCACGCTCATGCTCTTCGTGCTCGGCACAATGGGAGCATCGGCACAATGCACATTCAAGAACACGGCTTTCAAGGGCGGAGAATTCCTGTCGTATAACCTCTATTACAACTGGAAATTCGTATGGGTGAAGGCCGGATCGGCATCCATGTACACCGTGCAGAGCCACTACAAGGGCAAGGATGCCTATCGCGCCAGCCTCACCACCCGCGGCAACAACAAGGTGGACGAGATGTTTGTATTGCGCGACACGCTGCTCTGCTACAGCACACTCGACATGGCACCGCTCTATTTCCGCAAGGGTGCGCGCGAGGGAAACCGCTACACCGTGGACGAAGTGTGGTATAACTACAAGAACGGCGGCGTGGCACTCACCCAGCGCCGACTGAACAAAGACGGCTCGAGCAAGACCATCAACAATTTCTGCGAGGAATGTGTCTACGACATGCTGAACATCTTCCTGCGCGCACGCAGTTTCAGTCCCGAGGGATGGAAGAAAGGCCACGTGGTGAACATCCCCATTGCCGACGGAAACAGCATAGACCCGGCACAGTTGCGCTATCGCGGCAAGAGCACCATCAAGGCCGACAACAACAAGAAATACCGCTGTCTGGAACTGTCGTATATGGAAAAGGAGAACGGGAAATACAAGGAGATTGTGCGCTTCTATGTCACCGACGACGACAACCACATCCCCGTGCGCCTCGACATGTTCCTGCGCTTCGGCTCGGCCAAGGCCTTCCTTACCAGCATGCGCGGCAACCGCAATCCCGTGGACTGCATCGTGAAATAAAACAAGAGGTGAGAACAATTATCTCACCTCTAATTATCTTCGTTCACTCCAAACGTTCTTCACTCACCTTTCTCCCCTTATCTCGAAAGGTTTTTCTTGATCCATTCCATCTGCCCATACTCCGTTTCGTCGCTCGTCCAGTGCTCGTTAATGGGCGTGATGAGCGGCTCTTTCTCGCATGTCAGCGTGTTCCATACGGCATAACTGGTGGTGGGCGGACAGGTAACGTCGTTGAATCCCCACGTGAGATAAGTCTTTGCCTTCACATAACGGGCGAAGTTCACCACGTCATAATAGGCCATCACCTTGATTTTCTCGGGAGTGAGCATGTGGTTCATGTGATTGAAATGCGGATAGCCGCCCGTGCGCCCCTTCTCCACATAGCCCGCCATGTCGCTCAACGCGGGGTGATTGGCCACGCAAAGCGTCACCCTCTCATCGAGTCCGGCCGTGACAATCGCCAAGGCACCGCCCTGACTGCCGCCCTGCACGGCCACATTCCTGCCGTCCCACTCGGGCAGTGACGTGAGCAGGTCGATGCACCGCACACAAGCCAGATAGACATGCTTCATGTAATAGTTGTCGCGATGGTCGAGCCCGTTCTCAAGATAGCCGTTGTTGCCGTTGTTCAGCGACGTGCTGATTTCCTGGAACTGCTCGTCGGTCATGGTGGGGTTCAGGCCGTGAATCTCTATCTCCAGACGGATGAACCCGTTTTCTGCATAGTATTTGTGGCGCAAAGGCTGCTTGATGGTCTTCACACCGGCCCCCGGCGGACACATCACCACGGGATGGCTGCCCTTCTTTGCACCCTTGGGATAGAACAGATAGCCATAGATGCACTGACCGCGGCGGTCCAACTGCAGGCGAACCAGATAGCAGTCCACCTTGTCGGTGCAGTATTCGGGAGCCAGTTTCTTGGAATAGGTGAGCGGAAACTTTGCGGCCTCCTGCTTGCTGCTGTTCCAGAAAGCGCGGAAATCCTGCGGCTCCTGCGTGTAGGGCTTGATGTCGTCGACAGAGAATCCCACCTTGATGTGGTGGCTGTATTCCTTGCCGTCGACGTTGATATTCAGTCGCAGGTCGCGGAAACCGGGAGTCTTTCGCGTACCTATATTAATATGTGCGCGCCCGTTCTTCAGTTTCACACTCCCCGTCTGGTCGTCTTCCAGCATATCGTTGCCCACGCCATACGTCACCACGCCCTCGCGCGGAATGCCATACTTATAAAACTGCACCTCAATGGTGGCCTTTTCGCCCGTCTGGTAAGTCCAGTCGGCATGGTCGGGAACGGTCACCCACAGATAGTCGCTGCGATAAGGGTAATTCTCGGCCATGGCCATCACTGCTGCCATCGCCGATACAAGAAAAAACAGATACTTCTTCATTGTTTTAGTAGATTTAATGTTGTTTCTGCCTGCAAATGTAAGAAAAAAAACGGGTAAAAGCACATCTGTTCTGGTTTTTTCTTCGTAAATTTGCAAAACTATTACCCGCCGACTTGCCATGCGCCTGGCGCAGCAAGTGTTTTTTAATAAAAACAAGCCCGTCTTATCAAAAAATGAATGTATTCCGTATGAAGAGAACCACGTTTGTCCTCCTGGCCGCAGCCCTGCTGCTGTCGGCAACAGCCAGTGCACAGAAGCGCGACAACTATGAGTATTACAAAAACCTGCCCAAATATGCCGAGCAACTCATTGCCGACCTCCACTATCCCCTGGCATGGGGCAACAGCAAGATAAAGAATTTCAAACGGTGGAAGAAAGCCGCCCGCCAGAAAGTGTTCGAGTGCATGCTCACCCCGCCGCCCGCACCCAAGCAATACGACATGCAGATCATTGCCGAGGAGCAGCGCGACGGCTACAAGGCGCAACGCATAGCCTTCAATCTGTCGGAATACTATCGTGTGGAGGCACTGCTGCTCATCCCCGACGGCAACGGACCCTTTCCCGCCGTCAACGCCCTTCACGACCACGGAGCCCATCTCTTCATCGGCAAGGAAAAGATGATACGCCCCTTTGGAGTGAGCGATGACGTTTTAAAAGATGCCGATGCGTGGGTGGACAACCTTTACGACGGACAATATTTCGGCGACTATCTGGCCCGAAACGGCTACGTGGTGTTTTCCATCGACGCTCCCCTGTGGGGCGACCGCGGACGTGAAGAGGGTGTAGACCGCAGCAAGTACGACATGATAGCCGGAAACATGATGATGTACGGCGTTGACCTGAGCGCCTATATGACCTACGATGATATCCGCTCCACCGAATTCCTGGCATCGCTGCCCTGCGTGGATGCCAACCGCATAGGCTGCGTGGGCTGCTCCATGGGAGCCTACCGCGCCTGGATGCTTTCCGCCCTGAGCGACCATATCAAGGCGGGAGCCGCCATCTGCTGGATGGTGACCACCGACGTGCAGATGACCTGGAAATACGGGCGGTCGGAAAACGGCGGCTTTGCCAACTGTCTGCCCGGACTGCGCCGCTGGATGGACTATCCCCACATTGCCAGTCTGGCATGCCCCAAGCCCATGCTCTTCATCAACGGTGCGAAAGACAAACTCTTTCCCGTGCCAGGCGTGGAGAAGGCCTTTAGCCAAATGCACAGCGTGTGGCAGAGCCAGCATGCCGACCAGAACCTCACCACCGAATTGTGGGACATCCCCCACAGTTGTCCGCTGAAAGCACAGCAAAGAACCCTGGAATTCTTCCAGAAAAACCTCTGAGCAGAAAACACTTCTGAGCAGAAAACACTTTCAAGCAAAAGTCACCGCCTGAGCAGGCTTTCCGAAAAAACATGCACACAGATAGCCAAAAAAGCAATACCGTTCCGCCCCAGCAATCCAGCCCGCGGCGAAGTCCCGTCATCGCCTGTCACAACTGCATCATCGCACGGCCTGCATTCAACAAAGGCAGGAAACAGGTCTCAATCATGCATATTTGATTCGCCGTGTTTTTTTCTCTCAAACTTAGTGTGACTTTAAGCAAAGTTTTTGTATCTTTGCCCACAAAAGGAGAGAATGATGAGGAAGTTTCTGATTGGAGCCACTAATTCGGGATGCGGCAAAACCACGATCACGGCGGGACTGCTGCGCGCACTGAGCCGCAGAGGGATGACGGGGCAACCGTTTAAATGCGGACCCGACTATATTGACACGCAATATCACCAGATGGCATGCGGACACGAGAGCGTGAACCTGGATGCCTGGTTTGCCGAGAGTGCTCACCTGAAAAAGGTGTTTGACCACTACAGTAAGGATGCCGACGTGTGCATCGTGGAGGGCGTGATGGGGCTGTATGACGGTTTCAACCGCTGGCACGGCAGCAGTGCTGAGATAGCGGCGATGCTCAATCTGCCCGTCATCCTGACGGTGAACGCCAAGAGCATGGCCTACAGCGCGGCACCCCTGCTGTGGGGCTACCGTGGTTTCGGCGGCGAGGGACTTTGCGAGGGTTTAGGCAGCAGACCTCTGTATGTGGTTTTCAATCACGTGGGTTCGGAGCGCCACGCCCGGTTGCTGCGCGATGCCTGCAAGGATGCGGGGGTGACGTGTCTGGGCATGATTCCTCACATCAAAGACATGGCTGTGCCGTCGCGCCATCTGGGGCTCTCGCTGGAGAACAGGACGGCGATGGAGACCATGATTGAGAGGGCGGCACAGGCTGTGGAGCAATATGTGGACTTGAGCATTTTCGAAACGGCGGACGATGAGGCGTTGATGGCGAATAATGAAACGGCGACGGTGGCTGACAACGGCGGAAAGGAGGCGACGGTGGCATGGACGGCGGAAAGCGACAAGCCCTTCCCGTTCAGCAGCATTGCCGTGGCCCGCGACGCGGCGTTCAATTTCACTTATCGCGAGAACATCGACGCGCTGAAACGCTGCGGACGGGTGACGTTTTTCTCGCCGCTGAGCGACAGCCATCTGCCCCAGGGGGTTGACTTTGTATATCTGCCGGGCGGCTATCCGGAGTTTTTCTTACAGCAACTGTCTGCCAACGAGAGCATGCGCCGCAGCGTGGCCGACTATGTGGAGCGCGGAGGGGCTTGTCTGGCAGAGTGCGGCGGAATGATGTATCTGTGTCGCAGCATCATCGACGGCGAAGGCAGGCCGTGGCCCATGGCGGGGGTGCTGCAGCAGGATGCCACCATGGTGGGCATGAGACTGCATCTGGGCTACCGCTCGTTTGAACTGAAGGGGCGCACATGGCGCGGACATGAATTCCACTATTCGTCGATTGTGGAGCCCGACGGCTCGGCCCTGCTTCCGGTGAGGGTGGCCGACGCGCTGGGCAATGCCACCAACACGCCGGTGTTCGGATATAAGAACCTGCTGGCCAGTTATGTGCATCTGTATTGGGGACTTGCTTAAGCAAAATTCTTACCTGTTTTTTGGATAGTTGGCGTTTTTTCGTTATTTTTGCATCGGATAATATACAAAACATTATGCTTAGAATCATCAGAATAGTTTTAGCAGCGGTGGCCTTCGTTGCCATAACGCTGTTGTTTCTCGACATTAGCGGGGCATGGCATGCCTGGTTTGGGTGGCTGGCCAAGGTGCAGTTGCTGCCCGCGCTGCTCGCCATGAACGTGGCGGTGGTGGCGGTGCTGCTGGTGGTCACGCTGATTTTCGGGCGCATCTACTGCTCGGTGGTTTGTCCGCTGGGCGTGATGCAGGATATCATCTCGTGGATGCACGGCTTGCGGAAGAAGAACCGTTTTGCCTATTCCAAGGAGAAGCGATGGCTGCGCTACGGCCTGCTGGCTCTCTTCGTGGTGGCGCTCGCGGCAGGCATCAATGCCTTCGTGGCGCTGCTGGCTCCCTATAGTTCGTATGGCCGCATGGCCAACAATCTGCTGCGCCCCGTCTATGAGGCGGGCAACAATGTGCTCGCCGGCATGGCGGAGCATTTCGGCAGTTATGCTTTCTACAGCACAGACATCTGGGTGAAGAGCATTCCCACGCTGGTGGTGGCCGCCGTCACCTTCGTCATCATCTTCATCCTGGCATGGCGGGGCGGCAGAACCTATTGCAACACGCTGTGTCCGGTGGGAACATTCCTGAGTTTCTTTTCGCGGTTCTCGTGGCTGAAGATTCATTTCGACGAGGACAAGTGCCGCAACTGCTCGAAATGCAGCAAGAACTGCAAGGCCGCCTGCATTGACTATAAGCAGCACACGGTGGACTACAGCCGTTGCGTGGTGTGCGGAAACTGTCTGAAAGAATGCAAGTTCGGCGCATTGACATACGGTCATGGTCATCCTGCCAAGCAAGAGAAGACGGCCGCAAAGAGCACAGAGGCCGCCGACAAGGGCGTTGACACCGGCCGCCGCTCGTTTGTGATGGGTGCCACGCTGGCCACCGCTGCCGCTGCACTGGCACAGGAGAAGAAGAAGGTGGACGGCGGACTGGCCGTAATAGAAGACAAGGTGTCGCCCAAGCGCACCACTGCCATCACGCCGCCGGGCTCGCTTTCGGCCAAGAACATGCAGCAGCACTGCACCGCCTGCCAACTCTGCGTGTCGGCATGTCCCAACGAGGTGCTCCGTCCATCAACCGACTTGCAGACATTCATGCAGCCCACCATGAGTTATGAGCGCGGCTATTGCCGTGTGGAGTGCAACGAGTGCAGCAGCGTATGCCCTGCGGGAGCCATCAAGCCCATCACTCTGGAAGAGAAGACGGGCATACAGATAGGCCACGCCGTTTGGCTGAAGAAGAACTGCATCCCCGTAACCGACGGTGTGGAGTGCGGCAACTGCGAGCGCCACTGCCCTGCGGGAGCCATAGAGATGGTGCCGCTCGACGAAGACGACGAGATGTCGCCGATGATTCCCGCCGTGAACGAGTCGAAGTGCATCGGCTGCGGTGCCTGCGAGAATCTCTGCCCGGCGCGCCCGTTCAGTGCCATTTATGTGGAAGGCCATGAGGTGCACCACACTGTTTAACCACCATCATTACCCCTTTTATCCCTACTGATATATGGACAGAAGACATTTTCTCAAGATATTCGGAGGCAGCGCCGTGGCTTCATCGGCACTGCTCGCTGCCTGCAAGAACGGCAGCAACCCCAACGAGACAACGGGAAGCCAGGAGCCGCCCAAGGACAAGATGACCTTCCGCGTGAACCCCAACACCCACGACAAGGTGTCGCTCCTGGGCTATGGCATGATGCGACTGCCCGTGGTGGGCGGCGGCAATCCCAGGGAGAATCCCGATGCCGACTACGACCAAGAGATGATCAACAAGCAGGTGGACTATGCCATTGAGCACGGTGTGAACTATTTCGACACCAGTCCTGCCTACTGCAAGGGACTCTCTGAGCGTTGCACAGGTATCGCCCTGCACCGCCATCCGCGCAACAAGTATTTCGTGGCCACCAAACTGAGCAACTTCTCGCCTGAAACCTGGAGCCGCAAAGCCTCCATCGAGATGTTTGAGAACTCGCTCAAGGAACTGCAGGTTGACTATATCGACTATCTGCTGCTCCACGGCATCGGCGGCGATTCGAAAGACATGGACAGCGAGGAAACCTTCAATGCCCGCCACATGGACAACGGCATTCTCGACTGGCTCGTAGAGCAGAAGCAGAAAGGGCGCATCCGCAACCTCGGATTCTCCTATCACGGCGACATCGAGATTTTCGACATGCTGCTGCAATGGCACGACGAGGGGCGCTATCACTGGGACTTCGTACAGATAGAACTGAACTATCTGGACTGGGACTGGGCCGACGAAATCAACAAGCGCAACACCGATGCATCCTATCTCTATGCAGAACTGGAGAAGCGCGGCATACCCGCCGTGATCATGGAACCGCTGCTGGGCGGACGGCTTGCCAACGTGCCCGACCCCGTGGTCAGGAAGATGAAGCAGCGCGAACCCGAGCGCTCGGTGGCCTCGTGGGCTTTCCGCTATGCCGGAACACCCAAGGGCGTGCTCACGGTGCTCAGCGGTATGACCTACATGGAGCATCTGCGCGACAACCTCCTGAGTTATTCGCCGCTCAAGCCCATATCCAAAGAGGAAAACGAATTCCTCATGCAGGTGGCCGAGGACATCTATAACCTGAAGAATATCCCCTGCAACGAGTGCAACTACTGCATGCCCTGCCCCTACGGCATCGACATCCCTGCCATCTTCTCTCACTACAACAAGTGCATCAAGGAAGGCAACATGCCCCACACCGACGAAGAGCAGAAGAAGAGCATGGAGGCCGCAGAATACCGGCGGCGGCGCAGGGCGTTCCTCATCGGCTACGACCGTTCTGTTCCCAAACTCCGGCAGGCCAGCCACTGCATCCAGTGCGGACAGTGTGTATCCCACTGCCCACAGCGCATCGACATCCCACAGGAAATGCGGCGCATCGACGAGTTCACGGAAACGCTGAAGCGCGAAGGCCGACTCTAACCCAACCCCTCAACCATTCATATCATGACCGAAAGACTCCATCCCATCATGTTTGCCGGAACGGGCAGCGATGTAGGCAAGAGCATGGTGGCCACCGCCTTTTGCCGCATTTTCAAGGAAGACGGCTACACGCCGGCTCCCTTCAAGGCGCAAAACATGGCCCTCAACTCCTATGCCACCCCCGAGGGGCTGGAAATAGGGCGCGCCCAGGCTGTGCAGGCCGAGGCGGCAGGCGTGCCGTGCCATACCGACATGAACCCCCTGCTGCTGAAACCCAACAGCGACCACACGTCGCAGGTGGTGCTCAACGGCCGCCCCATCGGCAATTACCATGCCCGCGAGTATTTCGGTGAGCAGACCGAGGGCGGCATCTCGCGCGACATGCTCCGCCACGAGGTCCACCAGGCATTCCACCGTCTGGCCGCCCGCTACAACCCCGTGGTGATGGAAGGTGCCGGAAGCATTGCCGAAATCAACCTGCGCCAGCGCGACCTGGTGAACATGAGCATGGCCATGCATGCGCAGGCCGACGTCATCCTCGTGGCCGACATCGACCGCGGCGGCGTGTTTGCCAGCGTCTACGGCACTATCATGCTGTTGCCGCCCGAGGAGCGCCGCCTCATCAAGGGCATCATCATCAACAAGTTCCGCGGCGACATCTCGCTCTTTGACGAAGGCCGCCGCATGATAGAGCAACTCTGCCAAGTACCCGTGCTGGCCGTGCTGCCCTATTTCAAGGACATCCATATCGAGGAAGAAGACTCGGTGTCGCTGGAGATGAAAAGCCGCGAGGCGCAAGCCGGCAAGGTGAACATCGCCGTGGTGATGCTGCGCCATATCAGCAACTTCACCGACTTCGACGTGCTCGAACGCGACACGCGCGTACATCTTTTCTATTCTAACAACACGGAAGAAATCCAGAAGGCCGACATCATCATCCTACCCGGCTCGAAAAGCACCATTGCCGACATGATAGAACTGAGGCGAAACGGAGTGGCACAGGCCATTCTCCGCGCCGCTCACGACGGAAAGACCGTGATTGGCATCTGCGGCGGCTATCAGATGATGGGCGAGGAGATTCTCGACCCCAGCCATGTGGAGGGCGACGTGGAGCGGATGCCGGGACTCGCTCTGCTGCCCACGCGCACCACCATGAGCGGCGAAAAGCGCACGGTGCAAACCACGTTCCGCTTCCTCGACTATCCTGACGAGTGCCACGGCTACGAGATTCACATGGGTGAGACGCACACCACGAGAGAGGGCGGCCGCCACCTGCCCGCAGGCTACTATCTCAACCACCACTGCTTTGGCACCTACATGCACGGCATACTCGACAACCCCGTCGTCGTCGACCACCTGCTCAAGCCCTTCGCCGAGACGGTTCGCGAGCGCACACGGTTCGACTATGCCGCCTACAAAGAAGAGCAATATGCCCTGCTGGCCGCTGCCACGCGCCGATATACCGACATGGACACGCTCTACAGCATCCTCAGGGGCAACACCCCCACCATTATTTAAGAAAACACCCACCCCACCATGACAGGAACCATTGTCAACACCGTCACCATCATCGCGGGAGCCATCATCGGCAGCATCCTGCACCGCGGCATCAAGGAGAAATACAAGCAAGTGCTCTATACCGGGCTTGGACTGGCCAGCCTGGCCATCGGCCTGAACGCCACCATCACCAATTTCCCCAAGAGCCAGTATCCCGTCTTGTTCATCGTCGCCATCTCCGTAGGCGGCATCATCGGTACTGCGCTCGACATAGACGGCCGCTTCAAGCGCCTGGTTGACAAGCGGGCAAAGCGACCGGGCACCGACCCGAATGCCAGCGGTGCTAATCAGTCGCGCCTGGCCGACGGCCTGTCAACGGCCATCCTGCTCTATTGCATCGGTCCGCTCTCCATGCTGGGACCCGTGATCAGCGCCCTGAAGGGTGACCACACCTTTCTCTTCACCAACGCCACGCTCGACTTCGTTTCCTCCATGGTGTTCGCCTCCACCTACGGCATCGGCATGGCCCTGGCCGCACCCGTGCTCTTCTGCTGGCAGGGCATGTTCTATCTCATCACCAAAATATCCGCCAGCGCCATCAGCGATGCACTCATGGCCGAACTGCTCATCGTGGGCGGACTGATGATTACCAGCTCCGGCCTCTCCCTGCTCCATCTGAAAGACTGCCACACGCTCAACCTGCTGCCCTCGCTGCTCGTTCCCGTCGTCTGGTTCCTCTTGATGGCCCTCTGGGGCGCGTAATCCACATCAAACCCTCAAAGCCTATGACAAACCATCCTTTCCTTAAACCCCTCGCGCTGCTCGCCGCCATCCTGCTCGTCAGCACCATGGCCATGGCAGCCCACAAGCGCGTGCTCTATATCGGCGACTCCATCACCGACGGCGGATGGGGGCGCAGCGGAGGCCTGATGAAACCCACCAGCGAGCGCAACCTCACCGACCTGAACCACCTATATGGCCACAGTTTCATGATGCTCTGCGCAGCCCACTACATGAGCCTCTGTCCCGACTCCGACTACGTGTTCATCAACCGCGGCATCAGCGGAAACACACTCGCCGACGTGGCAGCACGCTGGCAGCCCGACGCACTCGACCTGCAACCCGACGTGGTGACACTGCTCGTGGGCACCAACGATGCCGACCGCTACCTCGCCCAACGCGCCAAAAACCCCGACATCGTTTTCGACTATCCCGCCTGGCAACAGCAATACGAGCAACTGCTCAGCCAGTTGCAGGCGCAGAATCCCCACGTGAAGATACTCCTCGGCACGCCCTTCGTAGACCAGGGAGGCAATATCGGCAACCGACCCGACTTCGCCGAGCGCCGTGACATCATCGCCCGCCTGGCACGCATCATTGAAGACATCGCCCGCCGCCACGGCGCCGCCCTGCTTCCCTATCATGAGATGTTTGCCAGCCTCGTGCAGAGCCAGCCTCGCCCGCACTACTGGATCTGGGACGGCATCCATCCCACCGCAGCGGGCCACCAGCGCATGGCCGACCTCTGGATTGCCACTGCCGACCGCCTGCACATCCTCAACTAACGGAGACAAACTGCATATTTAGGGATTTTTCTCCCATCTGTAGGGGAAATCCCTTTCCCGTTTCCGCCGAAAACCGTACCTTTGCACCATCAAAACCATTAAACATCTAAGCGTATGAAAGAAAAAAACATCATTCCCGCAGCCCTCGTCGCTCTGGGCATCGTGCTGCTGGGCTGGTTCATCAAGTCGGGAATCAGCGACATTGCCAACAAAGACCGCAAGGTGAACGTCAAGGGACTGGCCGAACAAGAGGTGGAAGCCGACAAGGTTACGTGGCCCATCGTCTCCAAGGAAATGGGCAACAACCTGCCCGAGTTATACGACAAGATCGGTGCCACGCAGGCCAAAATCAAATCGTTCCTACAGCGTAACGGCATCAAGGACGACGAACTCACGGTGAACGCCCCCCAAGTGGTAGACCTGCAGGCCGAGCAATACAACAACAACTTCAAGCCCTACCGCTACATCATCACCTCCGTTATCACCGTTACGTCGCGTCAGGTGTCCAAGGTGCGCGCCATCATTGCCCGTCAAGGCGACCTCTTGAAAGAGGGCATCGCCATCATCGACGGCGGCTATGAGAACCCCATCAAATACGAGTTCGTTTCGTTCCGTGAGATGAAGCCCAAGATGATGCAAGAGGCCATTGAGAACGCTGAGAAGACTGCGCAGCAATTTGCCGAGAACAGTCATTCGCGCCTCAACAAGATTGTGAGTGCCGACCAAGGCCAGTTCTCCATCGACGACCGCGACTCCAACACCCCTTACATCAAGAAGGTGCGCGTGGTCACCACCGTTACCTATTCACTGAAGAACTAAACGAGGAGAGACAAGACGAGAAAAGCAAATAACACAGCATGCGCCTGGCCAGAAGGTCGGGCGCATATTGTGTTTCCCGCCCGTCAAAACATGCACCATTCTCCCAGCAAACCAACGGTTTGCCCGACGCATACTGCCGCTTTCGCACCTCCAAACCATCTGCTTGCTTCAGCAAATTAATTTAATTTACCGTGCAAATCAATTTAATTTACTTTTCAAATCAACTTAATTTATCGAGCAAATTAAATTAATTTACTTTTCCATAGTGCCGCTCCGCAGGCTCCATTTCTATGGTTTACAGGCTCCGTTTCTATGGTATTCACACTCCGTTTCAGTGCTTTGCTCGTTCCGTTTCCATGCTTTGAACATGCCATTTGCATGTTGATAGCGTGGTGTTCACATCATTTTCTCTCCCGATTGTTTGGCCAGACAAAGAATAATGCATATCTTTGCATTCAGTTTATCTACCCCTTTGGGTGACTATGAATAACAAACAGCGAAAGCGGTTGAGGGAAATACCATGAACATCAAGGAGTTTTTCTATTTTCAGAAATCCGACCGGCAAGTGATGCTGGTGCTGCTCACGGTCATCATGGCGGCACTCATCGTATTCTTTGCCGTGGGCGGACGCAACGATTCCACGCAGATGATGGCAACCGACAGCGTGGATGCCAACGAATATGCCGACCCAGCAGCCCGCCACAGCCACCGCTATGCATACCACGGCCGACAGGGGCAAACAGACTACATGGTGGAGGCACGGCCGGCAGAGCGCTTCCCCTTCGACCCGAACACGGCCGACAGCAGCCAGTTGCTCCGCTTGGGACTGCAGCCGTGGCAGGTGAAAAACATCTACCGCTACAGGGCAAAGGGCGGCGTTTATCGCAAGCCTTCCGACTTTGCACGGCTCTACGGGCTCACGGTGAAGCAGTTTCGGGAACTGGAGCCCTATATCCGCATCTCTTCCGACTATCAGTCGGCAGCATCGCTATATGCTGAGAGAGAGCAGGATGCCGGCCTCTCGGGTGCGCGCCATGCCGACTCTCTGCGCTTTCCGGTGAAACTCAAAGCGGGCGAGCAGATTCTTCTCAACCAGGCAGACACCAACCAACTGAAGCGCGTACCGGGCATCGGCAGCGGCTATGCCCGTGCCATCGTGCGCTACGGCAAGCGGCTGGGCGGCTATGTGTCGGTGGAGCAGTTGCGCGAGATAGAGGGTTTCCCCGAAGAGGCACTGCCTTTCTTCGCCATGGGCACGCCCGAAGTGGAGAAAATGAACGTTAACCAACTGTCGCTCAACCAACTGCGCAACCACCCCTATATGGGATACTTCCGCGCCAAGGCCATTGTAGACTACCGCCGATTGCACGGCCGAATCAATAATTTGGATGACCTTTGTTTGCTGAAAGAATTCCCGCCGGAGGCTGTTCAGCGTCTGCGGGCGTACGTGGCATATTAGCAAATTCAGTGGAATTTGCACAAACTATTTGCTTAAATGTTTTTTTTTTCTTATCTTTGCATCCCAAACTAATTACGAATCAAAACGTTTTTTTAATTTTTATAATTTATGTCTGAAAGAATGAAAACTTTTCTATGCACATGGATGTGCACAAGAAAGTTTGCGCTTGTGGCGTTGATGCTTCTCATGGGAAGCGGCATGCTCTCTGCGCAGACCATCAAGGGAACGGTGACCGACAGCAGCGGCGAGGCTGTGATCGGCGCTACCATTCAGGAGAAAGGCGGCAAGGGCGGTACGGTAACCGACTTTGACGGAAACTTCTCTCTCACACTGTCAGGCGGCAAGGAAATCGTTGTTTCATACGTGGGTATGAAGACGCAGACGGTGAACGTTGCCGGTAAGTCTACTGTAAATATCGTCATGCAGGACGAGGCAACGGCTCTGAACGAACTGGTTGTGATTGGATACGGTGCTGTGAAGAAAAAGGATATCACGGGATCTGTGGCCACCGTGGGCAACGACGTGCTGCAGGCAGTGCCTGTGGCCAGCGCCTCGGAAGCCCTGACGGGTAAACTGGCAGGTGTGCAAGTGACCACCACCGAGGGTTCTCCCGATGCCGACGTGATTATCCGCGTGCGCGGCGGCGGTTCGGTTACCCAGAGCAACGAGCCCCTCTATATCGTTGACGGATTCCCCGTGGACGGTATCGGCGACATTCCGGCCAGCGACATCGAGGACATCACCGTGCTGAAAGATGCTTCGTCGACTGCTATCTATGGTTCGCGCGGTGCCAACGGTGTAATCCTGGTGACCACCAAGAGCGGACAGGCTGGCAAGGTGAAGGTGAGTTATAATGCCTACTACAGTTGGAAGAAGACGGCCAAGACGTTGGACGTGCTGGGCACGGCCGACTATCTGAAATGGCAGTATGAATACAGCATGCTCAAGAGCGGCAAGTCCACCGACTATGAGAAGGTGTTCGGCCTGTACCAAGACCGCGACTTGTATGACGGTCAGCCCGTGAACGACTGGCAGGACATGACCTTCGGCCGCACGGGACATACGTTTAACCACAACGTGAGCGTGAACGGCGGTTCGGACAACATCAAGTATGCCTTCAGTTATGCCCACATGAACGACAAGGCCATTATGTATGGTTCCAGTTTTAAGCGCGACAACTTCAGCCTGAAGGTGAACACCAAGCCGACGAAGAAGACCACACTCGACTTGCAGGTGCGCTACAGCAACACCGATATCTACGGCGGTGGTGCCAACGATGCCACCAGTACGTCGTCGAGCGACAAGCGTCTGCGCAATGCCGTGCTCTATCCGGGACTGCCTATCGGCGGTCTGGCTCAGGGTGCCGAGTATGACGACGACGAGGACGTGGGCGGACTGTATCACCCCTTTGTGTCGGCCGACGACAACGACCGTAAGCAGCAGCGCAAGAACTTGAACATGGCAGGATCATTCGGCTGGGAGATCTTCAAGAACTTCAAGGCAAAGACCGAGTTCGGCTATGACAACTACACCAACTATGACATGCGCTTCTATGGCAAGACCACTTACTATGCCCGCGAGAATGTGCACACCGAGGCATACAAGCGCTTGCCCGCACTGCAACTGGCCAACACCGACCGCCATCGCTTCCGCAACACCAACACGGTGAGTTACGACTTCAAGAAACTGTTCAGCAAGGACAGCAAGCATGCGCTGAACGCCATGGTTGGTCACGAATACGTGATTACAAAGAAAAGAACCAATACCGACATGCTGGAGGGATTCCCCGCCAGTTTCGACTTCAACACGGCGCGCAAACTCACCGTACAGGGACATCCCTATACCGTTGAGGATGCTTATAGCCCCGACGACAAACTGCTATCGTTCTTCGGTCGCGCCAACTACGACTATGACAGCAAATACCTGCTGAGCGTGACGTTCCGCGCCGATGCCTCTTCCAAGTTCTCAAAGGAAAACCGCTGGGGCTACTTCCCCTCGGCAGCCCTCGCATGGCGCATCTCCTCTGAGGAGTTCATGGCAGGCACACGCAACTGGCTCGACGACTTGAAACTGCGTCTGAGTTACGGTACGGCCGGTAACAACGGCATCGACCCAGGCTATCTGAAGCAGGATCTCGTGGCTCGCTCCATCCAATATGTGAACGGATTTACCAGTTATATGGGTGCCACCACGCGTATGGCCAACCCCGACCTGAAATGGGAGACCACCATCACGCGCAACGTGGGTCTCGACTTCACGCTCTGGGGAAGCAAACTGACCGGTTCGGTGGAGGCTTACCTGAACTCTACGAAAGACCTGCTGATCGACTATCAGATGAGCGGTGCCTACACTTCACAGTATCGCAACCTGGGCGAAACGCAGAACCGCGGTATCGAGGCTTCGCTTACCTATAACATCGTGAACAAGAAAGACTGGGGACTCTCAGTGAACGGAAACATCGGATTCAACAAGTCGAAGATCAAGTCGCTGGGCGAGGGCTTCAACCCCTACAGCACATCAGGCTGCCTCGGCTCAACAGAGATTCCCAACGACTTCGTGCTGCAGGTGGGCTCGGCAGTGGGCCTCATCTATGGCTATGTGAACGACGGACGCTATGAGACATCTGACTTCACCGGTTACAACGAGGCTACCTCAGAGTGGATTCTGAAGGAGGGCGTGGTGAACGCTACCGACTTCCTGACTCACTCCGTGCGTCCTGGTGACATGAAGGTGAAAGACCTGGACAACAGTGGCGACATCAAGACCGACGGCTCAGACATGCAGGTGATCGGCAATACCAATCCCGACTTCACCGGCGGTTTCGCCATCAACGCACGCGCCTATGGCTTCGACCTGAGCGCTAACTTCAACTTCAGCGTAGGCAACGATGTATACAACGCCAACAAGATTGAATACACCACGGCAAACCGCAGCAGCCAATACCGCAACATGAGCACCATGATGGCTGATGGAAAACGATGGACGAACATCGACGCGGCAGGCAACCTGGTGACCGACCTGGCCACGCTGGCTTCGATGAATGCCAACACCACTATGTGGTCACCCTACATGGGCTACTACCGACTCACCGACTGGGCTGTTGAGGATGGTTCTTTCCTCCGTCTGAACACCCTGACGCTGGGATACACGCTCCCCGAAACACTCACCAAGAAGGCCGGCATCAGCAGCCTGCGCTTCTATGTTACTGGCTATAACCTGTTCTGCATCACCGGATACTCCGGATTCGACCCCGAAGTGTCTACCATCCGCAGAACCGGCCTCACACCGGGTGTTGACTATTCGGCCTACCCCAAGAGCCGACAGTTAGTCTTCGGTCTTAACTTAAACTTTTAAATGAACAGAATCATGAAGAAATATATTTCAACAGCACTGATGTGCGTTTCGCTGTTTGCCCTCACTTCATGCGACATGGACGCACCCTCGCAGTCGTCACTCGACGCGCCGACAGTATTCTCACAGCCCGACTTGGCTGAAGGTTCCGTCATGGCCATACACGACTGCTGGAGCCTCACCAACTCTTACCGCGGACGATGGATTGCCCACTACGGAATGAATACCGATGCCGAGTGGTATAACGGCTGCACATACAGCGAGCGCACCGCGCCCAAATACAGCGCGGCCAACTATTCCACCCAGCCCGACAACGGACAGTTGAACGTGTCTAACGACACCTATACCGGTCTGTATCAGGGTATTGAAAAGGCCAACACCGCTATTCTCAACATCAGACAGTATGGCAACGTGGAGAACAACCCGGACATGGCCCAGTTGCTGGGCGAGGCACTCACGCTCCGCGCTCTCATCTATGTGGAACTGATGAGAACCTACGGCGACGTGCCGGCACGCTTCGAACTGACCACCAACGAGAACACCTATCTGCCGCGCTCCAGCCAGGACAGCATCTATGTGCGCATTCTGGCCGACCTGGCCGAGGCCGAGCAATACTGCGCATGGCCCATGGCTTCTAACAGATACACCTCTTCGACCGAGCGCGTGAGCAAATCATTTGTGAAAGGTCTGCGCGCACGCGCCGCCCTGTATGCCGGAGGATACAAACTCTATTCCGACGGATCTTACCGACTGAGCACTGCTGACGAACTCTCTCAGCAGAAGATGTGGCAGATTGCACGCGACGAGTGCGTCGACGTGATCAAGGCCGGCTATAACAAACTGGGCTCCTTCGAGAAAAACTTCAGAAGCATCTGCGAGGAAGACTATACGTCGGGCCAGGAATCCATCTGGGAAATCCCGTTCAAGGAGGGCCGCGGACGTGTCGTCTCTTCAAAGGGCGTGCGCCACGACACCGCCATGAACCAGTGGGTGCAATACAGCGCCAACAGCACTGTGGGCGGAGAGTGCGGTCCCGTGCCTACTCTTTACTATGACTACGACGTTGACGATGTGCGCCGCGACATCACTTGCGTGCCCTACAGATGGAAGAACTCTGGTTCGGGTACCGCCAAGCAGGAACCCTATGCACTCAAGACGCTCTGCTTCGGAAAACTGCGTCACGAATGGATGAGCCGCAAGGCCACCTCGCTCGACGACGGTATCAACTGGCAGGTGATGCGCTATGCCGACATCCTGCTCATGGCCGCTGAGGCAGAAAACGAACTCAACGGACCCGCCACGGCAGCACAGTATCTGAAACCCATCCTCGACCGCGCACTGCCCGCAGAAAAGGTGGCCGCGCTGATGGCTCAATACACCGCCAGCAAAGAGGCCTTCCGCCAGGGCGTGCGCGACCAGCGCAAGTTTGAGTTCGCTGGTGAGATGCTGCGCAAGCAAGACCTCATCCGCTGGGGAATCATCGACGAGACACTGGCACAGACCAAGGCAAAACTGCAGCAACTCGCCAACCGCGAAGGTGCCTATGCCGATCTGCCCACAAAACTCTACTACGTGTATGAGTCGGACGGTGTTACCATGAAGATCTACGGCAACAACCACGGTGACACCGACGAGAAAGCCGACATCCAGAAGGCGCTCAACGCTACTGAATACGAAAACAAGGGATGGCTTGTCAGCAACGGAGAGAATACTCTTACCGATGACATCATCAACGGACTCTATGTTGTAGAAAAGCCAAGCCAGCGCTGCGTATGGCCTCTTCCGCAGATCATCATCAACAACAGTGCAGGCACACTCAACAACGATTTCCTGAAATAATCATTTAAAAGAAAACTGAAATATGAAAAAATATAATATTGTTTCCGCGTGTATGCTGGGAGTGATGGCTCTAACCACCACATCATGCAGCGATACGGCAGACGAAATCAAAAGTCTCGTCTTCGGCAGGAACTTCGCACCGCTCAACATCGAAGCCGCCAACGTGAAGGAAACATCGGCCAACATCTCGTGGGACGCATCGGCAGGAGCCACCCACTACATCATGGAAGTGTATGCCGACGACAGCCTCACCTTTGCAGGCACACCCGTGCAGGTGATCAAGAACCTGACCAAGGAAGACATCCCCTACACCGTCAGCAACCTGCTCTTCGACACGCCATACTCAGTGCGCGTGCAGGCCGTTACCGAAGGCAACGACAGCCGCACCTCTACCTGGAACGGCGCATACTTCAAAACAGGTACCAAGCAGTTTATGAGCAACCCCAAACCTGCTGATATCTCTGACCGCAGCGTTACCATCAGTTGGGAAGTGGAAGAGGGATTTGACGTGACTACTATCGTGGTGGGCAACGTCACCCACACCATCACCGCCGAAGAGAAGGAGGCTGGAAAAGCCACAGTGGAAGGCCTCTCGCCCGAAACACAATACACTGCCTACCTTTATTATAACGGCAAACAGTGTGGTAACCGCAACTTCACCACCATCGCCGACCTGCAGGGAGCCATCCTCGTACATGCCGGTGACAACCTGAAGAACCTCATCGAAGAGGCTCAGGGCGGCGAAGTGTTCGCTCTCTATGGCGGCACTTACGAACTGAACGTCAACGATGAAGGCAAGACGGGTGCCGTGAAAGTGTCGAACACCATCACCATCAAGGGCATCTATCCCACCGACCAGCCCGTTGTGAAAGGCCGCTTCGAGTTATATGACGGCGCAGGACTCAGCCTCAGCCAGTTGAAGATCGACGGTAGCAATAACAGCACAGCCGACCAGTTGTTCAATTACAAGACGGCCGACGTTACTTATGCTCCGCTTGACATTCAGAACTGCGACATCAACGGACAGGAGAGCGGCAAGGGACTTGTCTATCTCAACGTGAAGGCCATTGTCGAAGGCATCACCTTCAACAATAGTATCGTTCACGGCATCCAATGCGCAGGTGGTGACTTCATCGACAGCCGTGCAGGACTGCCACGCACCATCACTCTCAGCAACAGCACCTTCTACGACTGTGCCGGCAACCGCGACTTCATCCGTATAGACGACGCATCAGCCAACTTTGCCGGAGAGGCAGGCCCGCAGATAGTCATCGACCACTGCACATTCAACAACGTGGGCGGTGCCGCAACCAACTATCGCCTGTTATACGTCCGCTTTGCCGGTAACAAGATCACGTTCACCAACAACGTGGTGGTGGGAACCAACTACAAGCGCGGATTCTCCAACCAGACGAGCACTGACGCAGAGCCCACGTTGAAGGGCAACTTCTATTTCAACTGCGAGAATCTTACAGGCGCCGGCGCTGGTGCTGATGCCAAGATTGTATGGTTCGACGAGAGCGGAATCATTGGCGATCCTGGCTTTGCCAACCCAGCAGCAGCCGACTTCACCCTCAACCACGACAGTGAAGCCTTCAAAGCCGCTGCCGGTGACCCGCGTTGGTTGAAATAATCTGGATTCTTTTCCCCTCACTATGGGGAAATCATCTATACAAACAAAGAATGGCGTGCCGATTGTTTCGGTGCGCCATTCTTCGTTTCCTGACAGTCCAAATACCTTTTCTAATCTTTTATGTGTGAAATAAAGTCTTTTATATACGTACAATTTGTAAAAAAATGCTCGTTTCGATGCAAGAAAGTGGTGGGTGACACGTTGTTAATATAAAACTATTTATCATGAAGACTATACATATAAAAAGAAAATGGATGAGCGCCCTGTTGCTGTTTTCTGCGATGCTGGTGACGGGATGCAGCAGCGATGAAGAGTCAAACGACTCGTTCGGAACAAGAAGCGTGATCTGATCCGGGTGCAAGACAGACAATCAGGCCAAGATAGAGACGCGCGGCATTTCTGATGCAGAGACAATTACGTTCACTGCCATGAAAGGAGGATGGCTGCACGTGGAGCACAAGAACGTGTTCTTGAACTGTTGCACAGAAGACATAAAGGTGGACGCAAGCATGAACGGCAGTGTAGTCACAGTGATGGAGGATGATGGGCGTGGCCTTTGTAATTGTATCTGCCCATACGACCTTGACTATGAAATCGGGCCGTTTACAAAGGGAAGCACGTATAGGCTGGTTGTAAAAAGGGTTGGTTTTGAAAAAGAATTCACTTTCAGCGAAAACTACCAAAACACTTTCACCGTCAGGGAATAGCGAGCAAGGGCGGTTGTGAGGATGTGGTCATCGCTGGAAACCTAAGGAGCGCATCAGATTGACGGCAAACTCCCAGATAACAATGCCTGCCGTAACGGAGACGTTCATGGAGTGTTTGGTGCCGAACTGGGGTATTTCAATGCATCCGTCACACAGGTCAACCACTTCCTGATGAACACCTTTCACCTCGTTGCCAAACACTACGGCGCTCTTCTGCATGGCGATATGGCGGCCATCTGTTCCGTTGCTTGTGTCCGGTTGGGCATGGTCGGGAAACAGGTTTTGCAGCAGGGTACTTCCTTCGCATTGTTCTACGGCATAGACAATATAACCGTTGTGATGCAGTTCGCAGACTGCTTCCTGAGCGGTTTCGAAATAGCGCCACGCCACGCTGTCTTCCCCGCCCAGGGCGGTTTTGTGAATTTCGGGGTGCGGAGGTGTGGCAGTAATGCCGCAAAGATAGACGGCTTCCACGCGGAAGGCATCGCTGGTGCGGAACACGCTGCCGATGTTATACATTGAGCGGACATCGTCGAGCACGACCACAAGGGGCAGTTTGCCTGCCTCCTTGAACTCGTCCACCGACAGGCGGTTCATCTCTATGGTACGCAGTTTACGCATGGTTCTTCAAACTATACGCCAACGCATAGGCCTTGATTTGTTTCACCATGGCCAGCAGGCCGTTGCTGCGAGTGGGCGAGAGATGGTCTTTCAGGCCGATGCGGTCGATGAAATAGAGGTCGGCATCGAGAATTTCCTGCGGTGTGTGCCCGCTGAGCACGCGGATGAGCAGGGCAATGATGCCTTTCACGATGAGCGCATCGCTCTCGGCGGTGAAGAAGAGTTTGCCTTCGCGATAATCGGCTTGCAGCCATACGCGGCTCTGGCAACCGTCAATGAGGTTGCTCTCGTTCTTGTATTGCTCGTCGAGCGGCTGCTGTTCGTTGCCCAGATCAATGAGCAACTGGTATTTATCCATCCAGTCGGTGAAGTCGGAAAACTCCTCGATCACCTCGTCTTGCATTTCGTTGATTGTCATATTTCTGTTTTTTCCAGTTTAAATAATTTGTCGCTGGGGCGCACCTTGGCGGGTACTTTGAACGATACGCGGGTTCCCTGTCGTGCGGTAGTCACAGCGTGGGTGTCATCGTGTATCTCCTCTACGGTGACATAGAGCACACCCGTGGTGGGTCCGGTGATAAGCATGTGGTCGCCTACGCTGAACGGGGCGGCTTCGCACGAGAACTCCGCCACGCCCAACTTGGAGAAATACTTGATGCCCTTGCCCACGTATACTTTGCGCTCGGTGGCACTGGAGCCGTATTGCTCGTTCCATTCACCCATGAGTTGCCCCTGATAGTAGCCGTCCCAGAATCCGCGGTTGAAGACGCGGGCGAGTCGCTCGTCCCACTCGTCTTTCTTTTCTTTCGTAAATGTGCCGTCGAGGACGCTCCGTATGGCTTCCTTATAGCAGCGCACCACCTGATAGACGTAGTCGCCGCCACGTGCCCTGCCCTCTATTTTGAACACACGTACGCCTGCCGCCATCATGCGGTCGATGAAGCGCACGGTCTTAAGGTCCTTGGGGCTCATGATATATTTGTTGTCTATCTCCAACTGTGTGCCCGTCTCGGCATCGGTCACCACGTATGAGCGGCGGCATATTTGCATGCACTCGCCGCGGTTGGCCGAGCGTCCGGTGTTCTGAAGCGAGAGATAGCACTTGCCAGAGATGGCCATGCACAGTGCGCCGTGGCAGAACATCTCGATGCGTATGGGCTGTCCCAATGGTCCGCAGATGTGCTGTTCTACGGCCTGGCGGTGGATTTCGCCCACCTGCTCCATGTTGAGTTCGCGCGCCAGCACCACCACGTCGGCAAACTGAGCGTAGAAGCGCAGTGCCTCGATGTTGGAAATGTTGAGTTGGGTGGATAGGTGCACTTCCTGCCCCACGCGGTTGCAGTAGGTCATCACGGCCACATCCGAGGCGATTACCGCCGAGATGCCAGCATCCTTGGCGGCATCGATGATGTCGTGCATTAGCGGAATGTCCTCGCCATAGATGATGGTGTTGACGGTGAGATAACTCTTGATGCCGTGTTCGCGGCAGGTGGCGGCTATCTCTCGCAGGTCGCTGATGGCGAATACCGATGCGGAGTGCGCCCTCATGTTGAGTTTCTCTATTCCGAAATAGATGGAATCGGCTCCTGCCTGTATGGCGGCAGCCAGCGACTCGCGGCTTCCCACGGGTGCCATCACCTCGAACTCGTCAATAGAGGGCATGGGGCTGTTGTGCGGAATGGTTGTCTGTTCCATCATATATTCTCCTCCATGGGGAACAAACCGTAGAGTTTGGCATCAATCATGTCGGTCACTTCCTTGAAGTCCTGTGGGTTTTCACCGAACTTACAAGTATCGCCGTTGATGATAATCAGTTGTCCTTTGTAGGTGGAAATCCAGTCTTCGTAGCGTTTTTCCAGTCCTTGCAGATAGTCGAGCCGCATGGTCTGCTCGTAGTCGCGCCCCCGTTTCTGTATCTGTGCCACAAGCGTGGGAATGCTGGAGCGTATGTAAATCATCAGGTCGGGGAGTTTCACCAGCGAGATCATCAGGTCGAACAGGTCGCTGTAGTTCTTGAAGTCGCGGTCGCTCATCATGCCCTGCCCGTGCAGATTGGGCGCAAAGATGCGAGCATCCTCAAAGATGGTGCGGTCTTGGATGATGGTGTCGCTGCTTTTTGATATTTCCACAACCTCCTTGAAGCGCTTGTTGAGGAAATACACCTGAAGGTTGAACGACCACCGTTTCATGTCGGCATAGAAATCCGCCAGATAGGGGTTGTGGTCAACGGGTTCGTATCTTGGCGTCCACCCGTACCGGTGAGCCAGCATTCGGGTCAGCGTTGTCTTTCCGCTGCCTATGTTTCCAGCAACTGCTATGTGCATATATGTAATGGTTTAGGTTATGTTTTCTTCATTTTTCGGGGCGCTCCTTCTTATTCCGGGAAGAACCCGAAGAGCACCTGGTCGATGCGGTCGATGATTCCGGCGAAATCATTCGGCCGATGTTCAAAGTCGAGCGGGTCCTTGTCGATAACGATAGTGGGCCCGGGATATTTCTCGAAGATGAATTCATCATAGCGGCGGTTCAGGTTTTCCAGGTATTCCAACTGCATGGTCTGCTCGTAGTCGCGCCCTCGTTTCTGGATGTTATCCACCAGATGGGGTACCGATGCCCGCAGATAAATCATCAGGTCAGGCCGTTTCACCACGCCCGTCATCTGCTCAAAGAGTTCCATATAGGTTGCATAGTCGCGGTCGCTCAGATGCCCCATTGCCTTGTTGTTGGCCATGAACACGTGAACGCCCTCGAAGATGGAGCGGTCTTGTATGATGGTATGGTCGGCATGAGAGATGGCAATCAAGTCGCGGAAACGCTCTTTGAGGAAATACACTTCCATGTTGAACGACCATCGGTGTATGTCGCGGTAATAGTCTTCCAGATACGGATTGTCGCTCACCGACTCATAGCGCGCCTCCCAATGATAATGGCGAGCGAGCATGCCTGTGAGTGTGGTTTTTCCGCTACCTATATTTCCAGCAACAGCAATATACATGACGTGTATCTATGGTTCAGGATGCAAAGTTACGAAAAGTAGAGAGAAGAACAAAACAAACGAGTTTGTTTTTTCTTCCGAGACGGAGTAAGTTCGCCATCTTTGATGGCAAATTTACGAAAAGTAGAGGGCAGAACACGATTTTGATTGTTAATCTAATCAAAATCTTCAAAATTTGTTTATTTTTTATGCCGCGATGGAGAAATACCCTTGAGCAAAGCGAAAAACTTTTCTATAGTAACGGAAAACAAGAGAAATGCAAAAAGGAACGTTCTCTCTTTGCATTTCTCTCCAATATGACCAGTTGTTCTTTCAAACCGCCCTACAACAACTCCACCAAGCGGGCCATCTGGTTGGGGATGCGGATTTGCTGCGGGCACTTGGCCAGGCATTCCTCGCAGTCCATGCACTTGTCGGCGCGCTGCAGTTCGCCAAGGGCTTTCTTGTATCCCTTCACATACTCGTTGTGTCGGCTGCGATAGTCGGAAGCCGTCTTGTCGGGCAGTGGCAGCAGTTTCTTGTTCACGGCCTCGTTGTAATAGGCGAAATTGGCGGGGATGTTCACACCATAGGGACACGGCATGCAATATTCGCAGGCCGTGCAGGGGATGGTGGGATAACCCTGCATGTCGTCGGCGATGCGTGCCAAGAGCGCCTTTTCCTGTTCGGTGCAGGGATCAAGGGGTGAGAACGTCTTCACGTTGTCCACCAGATGCTCCATCAGCGTCATGCCGCTCAGGGCTGTCAGCACGTTGGGCAGCGTGCCAATCCATCGGAACGACCATGCCGCCTGGCTGTCGTTGGGCCGCCGCGCCTTCAACTGACTGGCAAACTCCTCTGGCAGCCGGGTGAGCCTTCCGCCCAGCAGCGGCTCCATAATCACGCACTGCACGCCTGCCTTCTCGCATTTGTTGTACAGATACTCTGCGTCGGCATCCTTCTTGCGGCCTGTCGAGGCATGGCGCCAGTCCACATAGTTGAGTTCTATCTGACAAAAGTCCCAGTGATATTGCTCTTGATGGTCGAGCAGCCAGTCGAACACCTCCACGTTGCCATGATAAGAGAAGCCCAGATTGCGAATCCTGCCGGCCTTGCGCTCTTCCAAAAGGAAGTCGAGCAGCCCGTTGTCGAGGAACCGCGGGCGGAAATCTTTCATGCCGCTGCCGCCCACGCTGTGCATCAGATAATAATCGATATAGTCCACCTGCAGCGACTTGAACGACTGATAATACATCTTCTTCGACTCTTCTATGGGCCACATGTTGCGACTTTGGTTCGACATCTTCGTGGCAATATAGTATTTGTCGCGCGGATGGCGGCTCAGGGCAATGCCCGTGGCGGTCTCTGATCGTCCGCCGCAGTAGCGCGGGGCGGTGTCAAAATAGTTGATGCCGTGGGCGATGGCATAGTCCACCTCCTGGTTCACCAGTTCCTGGTCAATCTGTCCGTCTTTCTGCGGCAGTCTCATCATGCCGTAGCCGATGAGCGAAACCTTGTCGCCCGTGTAGTGGTTCACGCGGTAGGTCATCGCGTTGGTCAGCGGCTGCTGTCCTGACTGCGTAGCATATCTGATGTTTTTCGGGTTTGCCAGTGCGTCAAAGGGCTTCAGCACTGCCATAGCCACGGCCGATGCCGACCCCATTCCTACCAGTTTCAGGAACTGCCGGCGGTTTAGTTTGTGAGGATCTTTCGACATAGTTGTTACTGATTGAAAATCGTTAAGGATCAGAAGTGTTTAATTCTCGAGTGCCCTTTTGAAGGAAAATTTGTCACAATTGCAAAAATACGAAAAAATGATTTATAATCCAAACTTTTTTCGTACATTTGCAACAAATAGATTTCATCCCCTGCGGGATTTGAATCAGTATTTGTTGTAAAACTTAAAAAACAGAATGAAAATGAAGAAATTATTATTAGCGGCAGTGGTGATGATGACCACGCTCACTGCCAGTGCCCAACATGCCACGGGGTCTCTCGCCCTGAAGCCCACCTTGGGTTTGAACCTCTCTAATTTCACTGGCAGCGATTTCAGCACGAAGATGCGCCCCGGACTGGCCGTGGGTGTGGAAGGCGAATACCAGGCCACTCCGTTCCTGGGCATCTCTGCCGGCTTCCTCTATTCCATGCAGGGGGCAAAATTAGACATGAACAATGTCGGCATCAACCTTGGCAACTTTGTCAACGTAACGGCAAAGGTTGACTATCTCAACGTCCCCATCCTTGCCAACGTGTATGTCACCCAAGGTCTCGCCTTGAAAGCCGGTTTGCAACTCGGCGTGAACATGAGTTCCGACATCGACGCTAATGTGAAAGTCATCGACTCCAAGTATAACCTTGCCGATGTCTCCGACTATACCGAGAGCATCGACTTCTCCATTCCCGTGGGCATTTCCTATGAGTATGAGAACATCGTGCTCGATGCCCGTTACAACATCGGACTTACCGACGTGTACAAGAAAGACAACATCATCACCAACTTTGCGCTGAAGGGCATCAAGAACAGCAACATCATGATCACCCTCGGCTATAAGTTCGACCTGTAATCATATAAATATATTAAGGTGAGAAGAGGCAGCGCTTCACTGCCATCTTCTCACCTTTTTGTTTTCCCGTCATTCTTTCTTATTGCTTCAGCATCTTTTTCAGCACCCGCTCTTTCACCCGGAACACCGTGCCGTGCTTATGTCCGGCAGGGATGGAAATGCGGTCGTCGATGGGCGTAAACGTCTGGAAGTCGCGCGTGCTCACCGCTCCGTAGCGGCCCTGACGGTATACATCGAAATATATAATCCACTCGTCGCCCACCTTCACCGCGCACGGCCCCTCAGAATAGGTGGGTGCGAACTTGACAGAGGGGTTGCCGAAAGGCCCTTCGGGCGACTTGCCGAACACGCAGAACAGGTCGCTGTAGCCCGGCTTGCGGTTGTCCTTGATAATCAGCACATAGTCCTGCTCGCCGCGTTTCAGCAGGAATCCGTCGATAGAGTTGAACCCAGGGTCGTAGTAAGGCTTCGCTGGGGCGAAGGTCTTGAAGTCGCGCGTGGTGGTATAATAGGCGCGGTGGCAACCGTTGGTGCCCAGTTTGTCGGCCTCGGTGTATCGCTCGCGGGGAATGCCCGACGACCAGATGATGTAATACAGTTTCTGTCCTTCATCATAGAACAATTCCGGTGCCCACACATTGTTGGTCAGCGAATCGGCCATCACCATCACCTTGCGCTGCTCGCTCCAGTGAATCAGGTCTTTCGACGAGGCATAGCCGAACCCTTTCTCCCCCGCCCAACTCAGCGTCCACACCAAATGAAACGTCCCGTCGGGACCTTGCAGTATCGACGGGTCGCGCATCATGGAGTTGGGATGATACTTCGGCGTTTCCATCTTGCCCGTGGCATAGTTGCGATAGAGTTCCTTGTTGCCGATTTGCGGGCGGAGCCATGAGCCGGGCAGACTGTCCCAGTGCAGCCCGTCATGGCTGTAGAGGAAGTGCAGTCCGTCGAGTGCCGGCTCGCGGTGAGAGGTAAACATATACACGTCTTTCGTGCCTGCGCACCCCAAGAGTGCGGCCACCGAAAGCATCAACAGCATTTTCTTCATCATAGTTCCTTTTTTGGAAAAGACGCGCTTTTGCCCCAAAAGTAACTATTCTTCATCCCATTAAAAGTTCATACCCACGGTGAGCATCAGCGCCTGGTTCTTGCTGGTGTCGAAATCATCGTGGCAGATGTTGGCCAGACCTAAGTCGTAGGTGATATCGGCATAGAAAATGTCATACGACATGCCGCACCCCATGCGCAGACCGCCGTCGAAACGCTGGAACGAATAGGGATTGTCAGAGAACGAACTGTAGGCGGCTCGCTCGCCGAAGTCCTTGATCTTGCCGCCCACGCCGCAGGCAAGGTATCCGCCCAGGAACGGCTCCACCGTCACGTCGCGGTCGATGGCATGCTTGTATTTCAGCACCAACGGCACCTCCAGATAGTCCAGGTTATATGTAAAGTCAGCGTGGTTGCCCTTTGCCTTGCCGCCTTTCTCTGTGTAATACAGACCAGTCTCGAAATACAACGGGGCGCGGGGAGCCACGGCAAAGCCTGCCGCCAAGCCCACATTCAGCCCTGTCTTCATGCTGCTGCCGTCCAGATAGGGGTCGTCGCTGCTCACGGTGGTGAACGCAGGCCCCACCCGCAGGCCGAAATACGTGTCGCCGCCGTTCCAGTAACTGCCGTAGCGGTGGCCTGAGGTCACGCGATGGTTGCGACTGTAGTCCAGTCTGCCGCTGCCCGGGTTGTAGTAGCGGCTGTTGCGATATACTTGAGCGTCTGCGGGCAGAGCGGCCAGAATGCCTGCTATTGCCATCAATAAAAACTTCTTCATATCCTTCAAATTTTTTTAAGTGAATAATTCTTTTTGCATGTTCTCTGCTGCAAAGAAAGCATTTTTCCGACAATCCGTCAAGGGATTTTTCCCTAATTCGAAAAGGAAAATCCCTATTTGCGCACTGCAGAGCAGCCCTTTCGGCCATTCATTTGGCTTGTTTCCACGCTCCGTTTCGCTGCCATGCTTCAGCAAATCAATATGATTTACCGCGCAAATTAATTTGATTTACTTTTCAAATCAATTTGATTTATCGAGCAAATTAAATTGATTTACTTTTCCATAGTGCCGCTCCGCAGGCTCCGTTCCTATGGTTTTAACGCTCCATTCCTATGGTTTTCGGGGTTCGTTTCAGTGCTTTGCGCATTCCGGTTTCGTGTTCTTGCATAGTAAGAGTTTGTCGTCATGAAGAATGGTGAGGTTGATGCCTCCGTCTCTTCACAATGGTAAAGCCGCATGTGGGAGATAAAACAAACCGTGATGTTTCGGCGTTCATGCCGGAGTTTCACGTATGGAGGTGGCCTTTGTCAGGTAGTTGAAACACTCTGTTATGCAACCAAAATCCTTCTTCGGGTCAGCCACATTGCCCAGCGAGAATCTCCACCCATTGTCCAAACAGATGAACTCAGAGATGACAGACTGGGCTTGTGAATTGAAAAGCAATCAATACGCGTATTTTTTGCAGCGATGTGTTTCTTTTCTTTGCATTCTTCTTAAGGACAGAACAAATTCTTTTATGGAACTGGTTTCTAATTCATTACTTTTATGTATATTTGCAAAGGAAAGTACTAAAACCAATAATCATAATCATTCTGTGCACGCCGACGCTTACGGTTTTGCCTTAAGGAGGATGAAGGATGAAAGATAAGGATGAAAGATGAAAAAGACCGAATTGAAAAAACTTTTGCTTGCAAGTATGATATTGTCAGTAACACCCATAGAGGCTGACGACACCCGGGGCATCGGGCAATACCCGGGAGCAGAGAGTGAATACTTCGCACCAACCGTCACTTGGACTGACGGTGCCGGAGAGTTAACGAATGTTGCCTTGCACCGTGCAGCATACGCCTCGTCGGCCATTGACTATAACCACACGGCCCACTTGGTGACTGACGGGATCTTTGACAACGCTGAACCGGCAACGCTGACGGTTTCGACTCCCGGCGGCCGACTGCCAAGGCGCGAGGCTGAATGGGCCATCGACGGCGGCCAGTTCTCACGGAACATCCTGATGGGTAGTCACACATGGCTGCGATACGACTGGGGCAGAGGGCTCTCCGTGTCACCAAGAATCGTCAAGGTGAACGGCATGGTGGCCTACGATGACAAGGTGGCCACGAAGGGCTATCGCCTGTACTGCCAGACATCGGCCGACGGACAGGACTGGCAGACCATTGGCGAACTGAGGGGCAACGGACTGCCAGGTACGCCACTGCACTACAAACTTCACTCCGACCCGAATAAACAAGAGGCTCAAGAGTACCTGCCCGCAAGGGTGCTGAACGAGGAGATTCGTCTTGCAGCCTACGACATCGCTCACAAGCACTTGCGCATTCATTTTGAAATGGAAGGCGCTGCTCACTGGGACATCCGCGAACTACAGTTTCAGGATGGAGACCATCGTGATGTGGAGGTGTTGCCTTCGCGCCAGTTCAGCAGCATGTGGATAAGTGATGGCGGCGGCGAACAATGGCTTTACGTTGACCTGGGCAAGCAACTTGCCGTTGAGCAGGTGCTACTCAACTGGCTGGAGGCACCCAAGACGGGCAGCATACAGGTGTCGGACGATGCCAGAATCTGGAAAACGGTAGCCGATATTTCGGAAGAGAATATTTCGGCCAGCGGCCGTTTCGTCAGGCTCTTGTTACAGGAACCGGGTGAGACAGGCCGTTATGCCCTGCGCGAGATGAAGGTGATGGCGCGCCAGCGGAAACTGATCACGCCTCACGCCGTCGCCGGACTAAAGAACGGCAGGTACGAGTTAAGTGGCGGCAACTGGATGTTGCAAAGAGCCTCGGAGGTGAGTGTGACTGGCGAGACTATCGCGTCTGCCGACTATGACAGCCAGACGTGGGTTCCTGCCACGGTGCCTGGTACGGTGCTCGCTTCGTATCTGAATATCGGTGCGGTGCCCAATCCGAACTATGCCGACAACGTGGATCAGATTTCGGAGTCGTTCTTCCGCAGCAACTTCTGGTATCGCGACGAGTTTGAGTGGGACGGTCAACTGAAAGGAGAACAGCAATGGCTGAACTTCGACGGAATCAACTGGAAAGCGAACGTCTACCTGAACGGACAGCGGCTGGGCCGCATCGAAGGTGCTTTCATGCGAGGCCGTTTCAACGTGACCGGACTCTTGCGGAAAGGCAAGAACTACCTTGCTGTGGAGATTGTCTGCAATGAGCATTTCGCAGCCATCAAGGAGAAAGACAAGAACACGACGCAGTTTAACGGCGGAATACTCGGAGCAGACAACCCGACCTTCCACGCCACCGTGGGCTGGGACTGGATCACAACCGCGCGGGGACGCGAGGCCGGCATCTGGAACGAAGTGTATCTGACGGCTACCGGCATGGTCACCGTCAGCGATCCGTACGTGAAGACGGAAGTCGGACAGACCATCAACGTCACGCCTTCGGTCTTCGTCCGCAACAACGACAGCCGTCCTGTAAGCGGAACTCTCAGCGGTTACATCGGCGATGTGCGCTTCGAAAAGGCCATCACCCTGCCTGCACATACTGAGCAGGAGGTCTGTTTCCTGCCGTCAGAGTTTCCACAACTCTCCAGTCCCGACTTCCGTCTCTGGTGGCCCAACGGCTATGGCGAGCCCTATCTCTACGATGCAGGCTTCTCTTTTAGTGAAGAGTCAAGAGAGAAGCGTGAAGAATCTTCACTTGTTTTTAAGGCAGGCTTGCGCCAGATGACTTACGTCGACGCCAAGGATTCGCTGCGTATCTACGTCAACGGACGCCGATTCATTCCTCTCGGCGGCAACTGGGGCTTCGACGAGCACAACCTGCTCTATCGTTCGCGCGAATATGACATTGCCGTGGGCTATCACCGCGACATGAATTTCACCATGATCCGCAACTGGGTGGGGCAGATCGGCGACGAATCGTTCTACGAAGCCTGCGACCGCCACGGCATCATAATCTGGCAGGACTACTGGCTGGCCAATCCTGCCGACGGACCTGACCCTTACGACGACGTGTTGTTCTTGCGGAATGCAGAGGACTACACCCGCCGCATGCGTTCACATGCCAGCATCGGACTCTACTGCGGACGCAACGAGGGCTTCCCGCCCGTAGCCATCGACCGCAAACTCCACGAGTACGTCCACACCTTGGCTCCGGGCATGGAATACATTTCCCATTCGTCGTCCGAGGGTGTGAGTGGCGGTGGTCCGTACCGGGCCCTGACCATGAAGGAATACTTCGAGAAGCAGAGCGGAAAGATTCACTCCGAGCGCGGCATGCCCAACGTGATGAACATCGAAAGCCTGCGCCGCACCTTCTCGCCCGATGCCCTATGGCCGCAATCGCTCGAATGGGGACAGCACGACTTCACGTTGCAGGGTGCCCAGCGTGCCGCAACCTTCAACCAGATGGTGACCGACGGCTTCGGCGAGGCCAAGAGTGCCGAGGAGTTCAGCCGTTGGGCACAACTCATCAACTACAACGGCTATCGGGGTATGTTCGAATCGACCAGTCGTAGCCGTGCCGGACTGCTGCTCTGGATGAGTCATTCCTGCTGGCCCTCGATGGTGTGGCAGACCTATGACTACTATTTCGACCCCACTGCAGCCTATTTCGGATGTAAGAAAGCCTGCGAACCGCTTCACATACAGTACAACGCACTCACCGACAGCATTGAGATTGTGAACCACTCGGCAGGTAACCGAAAGGGCATCAATGCCTGTTTCGCCGTCTATGACCTCAACGGCAAGCGCGTTTATCAGAAAAGAAGCCGACTCAATAGCAACGAAGACACCACCATTGCATGGGTGAAACGTTCCGCATTGATGCCCAAAACACCATCGGATGTGTACTTCCTCCGCCTCACTCTCACCGACAAGCAGGGTGTCGTATCGGAGAATACCTACATCATGGGGCGGAATGATGGCGACTACCATGCCCTCACCACGTTGCCGAAGGCTGATGTTCAACAGCAGACAACCATCACTGCCGACGGCGAAACAGTCACCGCACGTGTCACATTACGGAACAAGAGCCGCATACCCGCACCCTTCCTCCGTCTGAATCTGAAGCGAGCCGACGGCGAACAAGTTCTACCTGTCATCTACAGCGACAACTACATCACGCTCATGCCTGGCGAACAAAAAACCGTAACCGTGAGATTTAACCGTCGGGATGCACACAGACAGGACGGTTACATTGAAATTACCGGCTTACAATAAACAGAAGACATCATGAAAAGACTATCGACACTTTGGCTTTGCCTTGCACTGGGCACAGTTGCTATCTTCTCACAAGGCTTTCCTGCCATCGAGGAAACACCGCAAAATGGATATTTCTGCCTGAGCGATGCCACCATCTGGATAGATGCTGCCGACTATCAGGTGGTAGACATCACGGCCAATATGCTGGCTGACGACATTGAACGCGTGACAGGACAGCGACCGGCACTGCAGAAAGGCACAATGTTCTTTTCAAAGGGAGCCAGCGTCGTTGCAGGAACTCTGGGCAAGAGCCGCCTGATAGACGGGCTGGTGAAGAGTCTGAAGATTGATGTGAGCAGTATCAAAGGGAAATGGGAATCTTACATCGTCACAACGGCACGACATCCAAAGAACCAAACACCGCTGCTCATGATTATCGGCAGCGACCGACGGGGAACGGCCTTCGGTCTGACTTCGCTCTCCGAGGCCATCGGCGTGTCACCGTGGTACTGGTGGGCCGACGTAACGCCAGAGCACAAGAAAGCATTGTATGTGGAGCCAGGCTTGTTCTGTCAGGGTGAACCGTCTGTACAGTATCGCGGCATCTTCATCAACGACGAAAGGTTCGGAGGATGGGCACGGTGGGCAGAGCAGAACTTCGACAAGGAAACAGGAAAGGTCGGCCCGAAGACCTACCGGAAAGTGTTTGAACTCCTGCTGCGCCTGAAAGCCAACTACCTCTGGCCTGCCATGCATCCCGGCACACAGGCTTTCAACGACGATCCTGAGAATGCCCGCATGGCCAACGACTACGCCATCGTTATGGGCTCGTCGCACTGCGAGCAGATGCTACGAAACAATGAAGGTGAGTGGAAAGCCATCGAGCAGAAGCATCCCGGTACCTTTGGCGACTTCAACTATATTACCAACCGCAAGACAATGCAGAACTATTGGGAGACACGCGTGAAGACCAACGGGAAGTATGAAAACACCTACACACTCGGACTGCGCGGCATACACGACTATCCGATGGAGGGTGCCAACAGCACCGCCGAGCGTGTCGCCCTGATGCAACAGGCCATCAACGACCAGCGCGACATGCTGCGACGGAACATCAACAAGCCCGTGGAAGAGATTCCGCAGGTGCTATGCACCTACGAGGAGGTGCTCGACGCCTATCATAACGGATTGCAGGTGCCCGACGACGTGACACTCCTATGGTCTGACGACAAACATGGATATTGCCGCAACCTCTGCAACCCCGACGAGATGAAACGAAAGGGGGGGGCTGGCATCTACTACCACCTGTCTTACCATGGCGATCCTGCCAGTTGGATCTGGCTCAGTCCGCTGTCGCCTGCTTTCCTAAGCACAGAACTCACAAAGGCCTACACCTTCGGAGCCCACAAGATATGGGTCTTCAATGTTGGCGACATCAAACCGGCAGAGAAGGAAATCTCCTTCGTCATGGAACTTGCATGGAACATCAACCGATGGAAGCCTGCCGAGGCTCACAACTACATCAAATACTGGGCCAAGAAGACTTTCGGAAAAGAGGTGGCTCAGGAGATTGCCGACATGCAGGCTGGTTACTACCGTCTGCAGGCTGCCGGCAAGGACGCGCACGTATGGTTTGTCGACTACAGTGAGGAGCAGATTGAACAGCGCATCGCCCAATGGCGAGCCTTGGCCGCCCATGCCCTGGACGTTGAGAAGCGTATTCCGGAGTCGCTGAAGCCCGCTTTTTTCGAGTTGGTGAGTTATCCCATTCGCGGCGCAGCGATGATTAACGAGTATCAGTTGCTGGCCCGTCGCAGCATGGTGCGTTGCACCGATGGTGACGGTGCTGGTGCCATGGCCGATGCCGAGAGAGTGAAGACGATGTTCAAGGAACTTAATGCCTGGACGAACCATTACAACAACGAACTGTTGGGCGGCAAGTGGGCCTATTTCTTCAACTGGCAGCCCTATCACTGGTTCTGCATTCCCGAGCAAAGTTCGCCTACCCGTAGCCTTTCTGAAAAGATCGACCCACCCTATTGCGCGCCCGAACTGTTCGCCAAGGCTCAAAACGGCCCGAAGCCTCGTTTCCTCGACATCAGTAAGGCCACATCGCCAGATGGCATCACCGTGAACTGCGAGACCGATGGTGAGATTCCTATTTGGATAGAAGCCCTGACACCCATTCAGAACTTCTCGAAAGAAGCCAAGGACAACGTGTTTTGCCAGATCACGACGAACGGCACATCGTTCGAAGCCTCAGCCACACCTATTAATAATGTGTGGCACGCCCATATTGTCGGTCCCATGTGGAGCCGCGTGGGCTCCCTCCATCTGAACAAAGGTGACAATCGGATTGCCATCAGCCATATCAGTCCCGAAGCACGTATCGACAGGATCTTCATCGGACTCTATCCGCCTTTCGCCAAAGAACCGCGCATCAGGATTCCTGCTTCATCCTACCAGAACAAACGTGGCAGCGTTTGTCGCATTGAGGGCTTGGGATACGCTGACGGCCTGCTCGTTCAGCCGTTCGATGCCTCTATTCTCTCCCTTCCTCCTTCATCTTTCATCCTTCATCCTTCAATGATGCTCCTTACGCTGAATATGAACTGGTCATTGAGGATACGGACAAGACGATTGAGATTCGTACCCTCCCCACCCTCCATATCTATGAGGAGCGTGATGCCCGTTACGCCGTACAATTAGGGAACGATGCGCCTCAGGTGTTTTCCATCCACACAGAAGACTTCACCTCAGAATGGCGTTGCAACGTGCTACGCGGCTACGCCTCGCGCAGCATCAGCATCCCCGCCACAAGCCACGGCAGACAGAAATTGAGAATCTATTTCCTCGATCCGGGCATCGTCCTGCAGGAAATCTTACTGCAATGACAAATCAAATTGATCTAAGTCGCAACTTACCACACAATATTGAGTTCTGCAAATGAAGGTATGGGACGGCAGGACAATCATGGCAATAATGAACAAGAACGATATCCTACCTTTAAATATCATATTCTTAGCCACCGAAACAATAAAAAAGAAGATGCAGCCAAGGCACTGTTTTCCCTTGGCCGCATCTTCTTTCACTATTTATAATCAAATGGAATCACAAGGTATAGTTATCCATCGTAAGTGCTTAGGCATTTATTACTTTTTTTTGCCGTGGATGTAGTAGTTGTTGTCCGCAGGTTTGCTCACACCGTTGGTCAGCAAGTCAATGCCCCAGCCGATGATTCCGCCCAAGAGGATGTTACCGAAAGTCCACTCATTGATGTTCTTTTGCACAACCACGTCTTTGTAAGTGTAGTTTTCGGATGTTACTTTGATGCGTTGTCCGTCAAGGTGCTTTCTCTTGAGCCTCACCATCATGGGCAGTTTCACATTCTCATAGGTGGTAAAACTGGTTGAAATCGTAACGGGTTCATCCACATCGCCGTCAATCACCACTTTGGGATTGCTGCCGGTTACAATGGTTGCGCACGAACTGAGTGCCATGGCTGCCACGGCCATCAGCATGAGCGATTTGAAATTCTTCTTCATGTTCATTATCGTTATTCATTAATAAAATCGTTTTCGGGGGCTGAAAACCTCAACAATTGCCACCTGTGCCCAACAATCATGGGGCTACTGCGCTTGGCAGAAACCGAGAAAGAGTGGTTGGGGGTTGGCATATAGATGTCGTCCAGATGGTGCAAAGATACGTATTCTTTCTGAAATGCACAAATAATCGTGAGGCTTTTTCTCAACAGTTGCCCTGCCCATGTGCATACAGAACGGGGCGCATGCAGTGATGGCAGTACACGTATGGCGGACAGAAAATGAGAAAATGGGCTCCGCATGGTGGTTTCTCAAAGAAATGTCTTATCTTTGCAGCAGTGTTTGCACCTGTCGTGGCAACGCCATTCGTTGCCGAGGCAGCATCGCCTGGACGGCAGGACAGCAACAGAATCATTCGATAACAAACCATAATCTGACAACATGAAGATGAGCAATGCAAAGATAACCGTAGTGGGCATCGGACCGGGGAGCAGCGACGACGTGACTCCGGCCGTGATGAATGCCGTGAAAGAAGCCGACGTGGTGGTGGGCTACAAGTATTATTTCCAGTTCATAGAACCTTATCTGAAGGAGGGCGCACAGTGTGTTGACACGGGCATGAAGCGCGAGCGCGACCGTGCTCAGCAGGCTTTTTCCTATGCACGACAGGGCAAGAACGTGGTGGTAATCAGCAGCGGCGACGCCGGCATCTATGGTATGACCCCCCTGATCTGGGAAATGGCCAAGGAATTAGAGACTCAAGGCGGGTCAGCAGAGGGGCAATGCGCACACATCACCATAGAGTCTCACCCGGGCATCTCTGCTTTCCAGAAGGCGGCATCGCTGCTGGGCGCACCCATCGGCCACGACTTCTGTCTGATTTCCCTTTCAGACCTGATGACTCCCTGGGCGAAAATAGAAAAACGCATCATCGCGGCAGCGGAGGCCGACTTCGTCACCGCCGTGTATAATCCCAAGAGCCACGGCCGCTACTGGCAACTCTACCGCCTGAAGGAACTTTTCCTCAAGGTGCGCAGCGAAGACACGCCCGTGGGCTACGTGCGCCAGGCCGGCCGCCCTGAGCAGGAAATGAAACTCACCACCCTCGCCGCCCTCGATCCCGAGGACATCGATATGTTCACCATTCTCATCATCGGCAACTCGCAGAGTTATGCGTGGAACGAGAAAATGATTACGCCCAGGGGCTATTACAGGGAGGCTCCCACGGCCGAGAACATCGGGCAGTCGATCATGATGGAGAGTTTCCGCACCATCAACAGCGAACTGCGCAACCCCGATATCCCCATCAGTCGCAAGTGGCCCCTGCTGCATGCCATCCACACCACCGCCGATTTCGACATGGAACAGTGGCTGTATACCGACGAAGAGGCAGTGCCGCGCCTGCACCAAGCCATGAAAGATGGGCTGCTAAACACCATTGTCACCGACGTGACCATGGCGGCCAGCGGCATCCGCAAGGTGGCTTGCGAGCGCTACGGCATCAGCATCAAGTGCTATCTGCACGATGAGCGCGTGGCTGAAATGGCCCGCCAGCAGAACATCACCCGCACGCAGGCTGGCATCAGGCTGGCCGTAGAGGAGCATCCCAACGCGCTGTTCGTCTTCGGCAACGCCCCCACGGCACTCATAGAACTGTGCGACCTGATGCGCAAGGGCAAGGCATGCCCGGCAGGTGTGATTGCCGCCCCCGTGGGATTCGTACATGTGTGCGAGTCGAAATGGATGGTGAAGAGTTTCCACAACGTGCCCAAACTGATTATCGAAGGCCGCAAGGGCGGCAGCAACATCGCCGCCACACTGGTGAACAGCATACTGGCGTGGGAAGATGCCGAGCAGTTGAAACCTGGAAGAGACGTGTAGACATCGATTCTATCGGCATTTTACCGCGGCAACATTTGGCTGTTCGCAAATATGTGTGTACCTTTGCGGCTGGTAAAAAAGGAAAGAAATGAGAACGGAGTTCATAATCATCGGCATTTCCGATGCGGCAGAACCGCATTTCCCGCCAGAGGTGTTGGAGCGTATCGGCAAGGGAAAGGTGTTCTCGGGCGGACGTCGTCACCACGAGATTGTGGCGAGATGGCTGCCTGAGCACGCGCAGTGGATTGACATTACCGTGCCGCTGGATTCGGTTTTCAACCAGTATCGCCGCTATTTTGCCGCGGCTGAAAACAATGTGGCTGTCGGCGAAGAGCCGTGCATCGTGGTGTTTGCCTCGGGCGACCCGTTGTTTTTCGGCTTTGCCAACACCGTTCAGCGCAAGATGCCCGATGCCCTCATCACCGTTTTCCCCTACTTCAACTCCCTGCAGATGCTGGCCCATCGGCTGGTGATGCCCTATCACGACATGCACATCGTGTCGCTCACCGGCCGCCCGTGGCATGAATTCGACGCGGCTCTCATCCGCCGCATGCCGAAAATTGGCATCCTCACCGACGGCACCCACACGCCGGCGGCCATCGCCCAGCGCATGCTATGCTACGGCTACACCTATTATAATATGTCAATAGGCGAGCGTCTGGGCCATCCCGAGCAGGAACGCATCACCACCCTGACACTGGAAGAGGCAGCAGAGCAGCAGTTCGACAAGCCCAACTGCGTGATTCTGCAAGAGGAGAAAGCGGATGGCTACGGGGAAAGAAGCACGCTGCCGCCCCACCCCATCCCCGACCACTTGTTTGAACTGCTCGACGGACGCGAGAAAATGATTACCAAAGCGCCCATCCGATGGCTCACCCTGGCCGCGCTGGAACTGCAAAACCGGCAGTCGATGTGGGACATCGGCTTCTGCACGGGCAGCGTTTCGATAGAAGCCAAGTTGCTGTTCCCGCATCTGCACATCACTGCCTTTGAGATTCGCGAAGAGGGAAGACGGCTCATGGAGGTGAACAGCCGCCGTTTCCACGCGCCCGGCATTGATGCCGTGATAGGCGATTTCCTCCAGACTGACGTGAGCCAATATGCCCAGCCCGACGCTGTGTTCATTGGCGGACACGGCGGACAACTGAAAAGCATCATGGCCAAAGCCCTGCAACATCTGGCTCCCGACGGCCTCATCGTGATGAACAGCGTCACCTCGCCCAAGGTTTCTACCGACAGCCACGCACTGTGGGACGAGGCCTGCCGCGAACTGGGACTGCAGCAGGAGCCGCCCCTGAGAATAAAACTCAACGACTATAACCCCATAGAGATTCTGAAATGCAAAAGACAGCCATCATCCAAATAAGCGAGAAAGGCCACCACGTAGCCAGTCTGCTACAGCAAGAAACCAAAGGAAAACTCATTGAACGGGCCGAAGTGAGTGCCCTATGGCACGAATACGATGCCTTTGTCTTCGTGGGTGCCATGGGCATCTGCGTGCGCACCATCGCCCCCTGCGTGGAAGACAAGCACACCGCCCCCGCCGTGGTATGCGTTGACACCTTCGGCAGCCATGTCATCTCGGTGCTGTCGGGCCATGTGGGCGGTGCCAACGACCTGACCCGCCAGATAGCAGCCGCACTGGGAGTGGCTCCCGTCATCACCACGCAGAGCGACAACGCCAACCTTTGGGCGCTCGACACCTTGGGCGAAACATACCATTGGCACACGAGCACCGCCGGAGACCTGAACACCGTGATCGGCAGATTCGTCAACGAAGAGCCCACAGCCTTGCTGCTTGACATCCGCGACGAGGGAACCGACTATCTGGAGCGCACCTGTCCGAAGCATGTAACCCTGGTTCACAGCATTGAAGAGATAGAAAACGGCCATTTTGCCGTGGCCATCATCGTGTCGCCCTTCATCTACAGCCTGCCCGAACAGGTGGCAGCGGTACACTATACCGCACAGGTGCTCAGCCTGGGCATCGGACTTGCCCACCAGGCACCTTTGACCAGTTACGGCGACATCATGCAGCAACTGGCCCGGCACAACATCCGTACGGAGACCATGTGCATCAAAGACATCTGCACCATCGACCTCAAGGCCGGCGAACCCATCATAGAGAAACTGCAAAATGAATGCCCGGCGGCACAACTGCGACTCTTCACCGCCGACGAATTATCAGCCATCGACGTGCCTACACCCAGCGAAACCGTTGCCAAGCACGTGGGAACGCCAAGCGTAAGCGAGGCTTCGGCCATCCTCGGCAGCAACCACGGCCAGTTGATACTGCCCAAGATAAAAGGGAAAGACTACACACTGGCCGCTGCCATCGACCGCCAATACCTGCGCCAAGGCCACATCGAGATTGTGGGAGCAGGCCCCGGCGACCCCAATCTGGTGTCGGTGCGCGGCAGAAGGATGCTCGAGCGGGCCGACCTGATATTGTATGCCGGCTCACTGGTGCCGCGCCAGTTGACCGAATGCCACAAGCCCGGAGCCGTGGTCCGCTCATCGGCAAGCATGAATCTCGACGAGCAATGCGCACTGATGAAAGAATTCTACGACCAGGGCAAGTTCATCGTGCGCCTGCATACGGGCGACCCTTGCATCTTCGGAGCCATACAAGAGCAGATGGCATTCTTCGATGAGCACCACATGGACTATCATATCACGCCCGGCATCTCCTCGTTCCTTGCCGCAGCAGCCGAACTGCGCAGCCAGTTCACCATCCCTGAGCGCTGCCAGACCATCATCCTCACCCGCGGCGAGGGGCGCACGCCCATGCCCGAGCGCGAGAAACTGCACTTGCTGGCTCGCTCGCAGAGCACGATGTGCATCTTCCTGAGTGCCGCCATTGTCGACGATGTGCAGGCACAACTGCTGCAGGAATATCCCGAAACCACGCCCGTGGCGGCCTGCTACCATCTCACCTGGCCCGACCAGCATATCTATCGCGGCCAGTTGAAAGACCTTGCCAAGATTGTGCACGACAACCATCTCACGCTCACAACCATGCTTGTGGTGGGTGAATCTATCGACAATCGGTCAAACATTTCTAAACTTTACGACCGCCATTTCACTCATTTGTTCCGCGAAGGGAAGGACTAAGCAAAAGTAAATCATATTAATTTGCTGCGTAAATTACATTAATTTGAAAAACAAATTACATTAATTTGCTGTGTAAATTACATTAATTTGCAAAGACAATCAGATGGTTTTCAAACAGGAAACCATAGAGAAGTGCCGTGTATAGTTTATGTATTGTTTGGAGTTTCTTATGCTTGTCCGTGAAAAAAACGAATAAATATTGTATGATAAATACAAATATCCTGTGTATATATGCAATTTCGTTATTTTTATTGTATATTGTTTGTGCAAAATGGATAATAAGATTATTTTTGCATCAGTACAAAAGTAATCTTACTTTTAGTTGGTTAACACGGGGTGGCAGGTACATGCCTACCGCCCTTCTTTACAAAAAAACAGTACAAATATGAGAAGTGTTGCATCAATGGTCTGGTTCTTTGTGTTGGCAGTATTGTGCCTTGGGGCGAATCTGCTTTGGTATGTGTTGGCCGAGGTTATCTTGATAATCCTTGTATGGTGGCTAAAACCAGAATGGCTTGATAAGTGGTAAAATAAAGAAAGCGGAGCAATTACTCCGCTTTTCTTTTGTTCCTTATTGTCACAACAATGCAAGAATGCGCCGGAAATGTTCAGGGATGAACAATGCCGGGCGGCACCGCTCACGGCTCGGCAACGCCTTTCAGGGTGGCGCTGCTGCTCTCCACGATGCGCACACGCACGGTTTCGCCGATGTGGTGGCCGTCCTTGTTGAAGACCACGGCCTTGTTTTGCTCGTTGCGCCCCATGAGTTGTTCGCGCGAGCGCTTGCTGAATCCCTCCACGAGCACGTCGAACACCTTGCCCACGTCCTGGGCATTGCGCTGTGCAGAAATCTCTGTCTGCAAGGCAATGAGTTGGTTCAGTCGGCGTATTTTCTCCTCTTCGGGCACATTGTCGGCCAGATGCTTGGCGGCGTAGGTGCCGGGGCGCTCAGAATATTTGAACATGAAAGCCGAGTCGAATCCCACTTCGCGCACCAGCGAGAGCGTCTGCTGGAAGTCTTCTTCCGTTTCGTCGCAGTAGCCCACGAAAATGTCTGTAGACAGTCCGCAGTCGGGAATGATGCGGCGGATGGCCTCCACCTTGGCCAGATAATCCTCGCGTGTGTATTTGCGGTTCATCAGTTTCAGGGTGTGGTTGCTGCCGCTCTGTGCCGGGAAGTGGATGTGCCGGCACAGGTTGGGCTCCTCGGCAATGGCGTGGAGAATGTCTTCGTCCATGTCTTCGGGGTTGCTGGTGGTGAATCTTACGCGCAACTGTGGCACCTCGCGGGCCACCTTGCGCAGCAGTTCGGCAAAACTCGTGCCGCCAGGCACGGGCTTTCCGGCCGGCGAGAGTCCGTAACTATTGACGTTCTGTCCCAGCAGCGTCACCTCTTTGAATCCCCGCTGCTGCAGGTCGCGCACCTCGCGCAGGATGCTTTCCACGTCGCGCGAGCGTTCCCTGCCCCTGGTATAGGGCACGATGCAATAGTGGCAGAAGTTGTTGCATCCGCGCATGATGCTCACAAAGCCGCCCACCTTGGCCGTGTGCAGTCGCTGTGGGATGATGTCGCGATAGGTTTCGGTGGTGGACAGTTCGATGTTGATGGCTTTCTGGCCCAGTTCGCACTGCGCGATGAGGTCGGGCAGCGACAGATAGGCATCGGGGCCGGCCACGAGGTCCACGTGATGGTTCTCCAGCAAGTCGTCTTTCACGCGCTCAGCCATGCATCCCAGCACGCCGATGATGAGCCTCCCCTTGCGCTTGCGCTGGGCGTTGAGTTCTTCCAGCCGGTGGTAAATCTTCTGTTCGGCATTGTCGCGAACGGAGCAGGTGTTCAGGAACACGGCATCGGCCTGCTGCACATCCTCGCACACCTCATAGCCTGCCATCTGCATCACCGATGCCACCACTTCCGAATCGGCCACGTTCATCTGACAACCGTATGTCTCTATATACAGTTTTTTCATTCGCTGCTTTTATTTGATTAGTTCCTTGGCCTCGTCGGTGAGATAGGGCATGATATCCTTATAACTCACCACGAATGCCGGCATGCCCACGGCATAGGCGGCAATCTCATACTGCTGATATACGAAGAGCACGCCTTCGGGCATGAGATAGGGGTCGAACTGCGGCAAGGGCAACTCGTCGATGCTGCCTTCAATGATGAGACAGTTTTTCAATTGCTCGTCGGTTGTGATTTTCTCGCCTCCCTCCACATCGAAGTAACTGCGCAGTCCGTTGATCATCAGTCTGTGGAACTCAGGCGTTTTGGTCTTCGTCAGCATGTTCCACCCCATCTTCTTGCCGTCGCTCTTGCGGAAAGTGCTGGCCGTGCCCAGGACGCCGCCGTGAGCACCGCCTCTGAATTCCTCGTATCGGGAACTCATGGTGAGATAGCGATCGGTCTCGGCAATCTTCGAGATAAAGAAGGCATAATAATAAGGTGGCACTTCCGGCATACCGTCGGCGAAAGACTCATCGCGCTCTTTTTTCATCTCGTCATATCCTTTTTGGGCGGCCATCAGCAAGAGAGAGTCTTTGTTGCCGTTCCATATCCTTTCAACGCGCAGTTCGCTGGCGATGTATTTGCGCAGGGAGTCCACGAGCACGGCTGGGCCGCTGACGGGATACTGCACGTTGATTTTCACCTCAGCGGTGGTGTCTTCCTTCTCATACGAGAGCGAATCAAACAAGAGTTGCTCGGTGCCTAAGTATGTCCGCATGCTCTGTTTCCAGTCGAACTGGTTGTCGGTATCCGTGAAATTGTCGATGCGCCATTCGCCGTTCTCCTCAACCATCGACAGGCGCACATGGGTGGTGGTGCCGCAGTTGTGCAGATTGAGCGTGGCCGAAATGGTGTCGCCCTCCTGGCTCTCCACCACGATGCTGTCGGCACTGACATTCTGGAAGTCCTGCCCCATCACCCAATGGTCGGCCTCGAAGAATCCCACGCCCTCGGTCTTTGCGTCTTTTTCAAGAATGGCGCTCACCGTTTCGTTCCAGTCCTTGGAGCAGTACAGGCTGTCGAGTTGGCTTGCCACCGTTGCCGGCGGATTGGCATTGTAACGGGCCGCCACATCATCATAAATGGCGCTCACCCTGTTTATCACACTCATTTCGTCTGCTTGAGCGGCATGCTTACAGCCTACAAGCACTGCCGCCATGCAACAGACGGCAGAAACCCATAACATTGCTATACTTTTTTTCATAATCTCATGATTTTAATGATGATTTCATAGTTCGCGTTGCTGCAAGCAGCACATAGAAAATGATGACTCCCGACACGAGGCCGGCAAGGGTGTCGATGACATAGTGGGCCATGATATAGACCGTGGAAACGCACAGACACACATAAAAGGGAAGCAGGCACCAGAACAGACGACGGCAACCCGTGCGCCACGACAGCAGCATCAGAATGGTGCTGATGCCCACATGACTGCTGGGAAAGGCCGCCGTGGGGCGCTCGCCGGCATCGTGAGCCGCCGCCACATGCTGATAGAAGAAACCGTCTTTCCACCCCGGACTGGACAGCCGCTCCATGGTGTGGTTGAAGTAATCGTGAATGTTCGGGAACACGCCCTGCGCTATATTCTCCAGTCCGGCCGCCCCGAAATAATACTGCGGACCCGTGACAGGCACCAGAATGAAGATGACATAGTAGATGAAAAAAGAGGTGAGCACGATGAACGTGACGCGCGAAAACTCCTGATAGCGGCGCAGGAAATAGAATGCCACCACCACCACAATCATCGGGAAATACGACGCATAGCCCATATCCATCAGTTCGCTGAAGAAGCGCCCGGGCAGCGCCTGCGAGAAAAGCAACGCCGGCTGACAGCCAAAGAGATGCTGTTCGCACGAGGCAAAGAGATGGTCGAGGTTGGGAAACATCCTGTTGATTTCGTAGGTATCGGGATACCACCACGACAGCAGCGCCAACTGAAGAACAGCCCGCGCAAAACGGGTGAAGCGGCACGGCAGCATGCGATAGACGGCATAGAGGGCAGCCGTGATGGCCACGATGCGCACACGGCCCCATATCATGGCTTCCGGATTCTGCACCTTAGTGAAGCAGAACAGGATAATCAGCAGTGTCAGCAGCAGATAGCCCACCATGGCCCATTCATAGGCAAAGAGCCCCTTGAACGGTTTCTTCTCTATCTGGAAAAGTTCTTTTAGTAATTTCACTTTTATTCTTTTAATCAAAAACGCCTACAGCCAGCCGTGCTCACGATACCACCCGACGGTGAGGCGCACCCCCTCGTCGAGCGTCACCTGCGGACAATAGCCCAGTTCGTCGCGGGCAGGCTGGATATCACAGCGCCAGTTGCGCTGCTTCAGTATATGATACTTATCGTTGTTCAGTGCCGTCACCTTGCCCGTGAGCCGTCCCACATACTCACCAACGAAGGTCACAGCGCGAAGCACCCACACAGGAGCCTTCACGCGCAAGCACCAGGGATTGCCCATCTCGCGGAGAATCAGATCGCTGAATGCGGCCGACTGGTATACCTCGCCATCGCTCAGGAAATATTTGCGGCCGCTCTGCCCGTGCTGCAATGCCAGAAACACCGCCTGCACCACATCGGTCACATAGACGAAAGTGATGTCCTGCCGCTTCCATCCCACCGCAAAATCGGTGTGCCCCTTGATGCTCTTCGCCATCATGAAATAGTCTTTCTCGCGCGGTCCGTACACGCCCGTGGGGCGGAGCACCACATAGGGGAAGACATCATGCTGGCCGTTGCCCCTCAAGCCGTCGAGAAAACGCTCGGCCATCAGTTTGCTCTCGCCGTAAGCCGTGTTGGGGCACGGCTCGTCGGTCTCGCGAATCTCCTCGTAGGGCTGCTGCTCGCGAATCGGCCCGAAGATGCTCAGGCTGCTGAGATAGACGAATTTCGCTATCGGCATCTTCAACTGCAGCAGCGCGCCCACCAGGTTTCGCGTCCCCTCGGTGTTGATGCGATAGAAATCTTCCGCATGCAGACACTTGGTGGCACCGGCGGCATGCACCACATAGTCGAAAGCCACCTCCCGCATCTGCCTCACCAAATCGTCCTGCGACGACAGGTTCAACTCGATTAGTCGAATGCGCTCATCCTGCAGATACTGGCGCGAACTGCTCTTTCTCACAGCAGCCCACACCTGCATATCCCGGCGCAGCGCCTCTTCAACGATAAAACTACCGATGAATCCGCTGGCTCCCGTTATCAAGATGCGCTTTCCGCTCAGTGGCTCCATATCCATCACTTTTCTCTTTTCGGTTGCAAAGTTACGGATAAGCGAGAGAAATACAAAATAAAATTCATTTTTTATTTTTATTTCAGAGCGAGAGTAACTTATTCAAAGTTACGGATAAGCGAGAGAAATACAAAATAAAATTCATTTTTTATTTCTCCATGTGCCCATCATGTCAGATTATTTTTGTACATTTGTCGACAAAATCAAAAAAATGAACAGATACATCCTTGTTATACTGGCATGCCTGACATGCCTGCCCATGGCACTCTCCGCCCAGGAAGAAGAAACCGTGCTGACCTTCGGCCTCGGAGCAACCGTTGAGAAAGAACTGCCCAAAGGGTTCGACGTGGCCTTCAGTTACGAAATGGAAATGAACAAACACCTCTCCCGGGCAGAACAATACGCGCTCGGCCTGCAGGGAGGCTACGCCCTGAAGCCATGGCTGCATGCCTCGGCCGGATATCAATATTTCCGCATGAGAACCGACGACGAGCAGTTGCCCGGCCTTACCTACTGGGAAGACCTGCACAAGACGTTTGCCGGCATCGAGGCCTCTGTTGATGTGAACCACTTCACTTTCACAGTAAACGAACAATACCAGTGGTTCACACCCACGGTGTTTCATCTGCTCGGCTCAGGACTTGCCGTCGAATACAGCATTCCCCGCACACCGCTCAGCATCGGCGCATCGGCAGACGTGCTCAACGATCTGCGCCAGTCGCTGCACTGCCTCCAGACCACCTACCGCGCAACGCTCAACTGCGACATAGACGAGCACCACGCCCTCACGCTCACCTATGTGTTCAACCGTCACAGTTTCCTGGACAGCAATCGCGGCCACATCGTCCAACTCGCCTACACCTTTAGTTTCTGACAGTCGCCCGCATCGCCATCCCCCGTTTCCATATTATTCCAGATTCCCCTCAATCCACTCGATGATGTTGGGAGCCGACGGGCGAGGGGCATCTAATGAGATGATGTTGCCCTTCTTGTCGAACATCATAAAGCGGGGGATGCCAGTTACGCCGTATTCCTTGCAGAGCATACAGTTGAACTCACCCTTGACGATATACTGCGGCCATGCGAGGTTCTCTTTCTTTACCATCGATTTCCATGCAGCCTGGTTCTTATCGAGTGAGATGCTGACAATCTGGATGCGTTTGTCGTTCTTGAAATGGTTGTACAGCTTCACCATGTTGGGTGTCTCTGCCTTGCACGGTCCACACCACGTTGCCCAGCAGTCGATATACAGGGCCTTGCCCCTCAGGTTGGCGAGCGTGAGCTTCTTACCGTTCTGGTCGTAGAAATCGAAGTTGACAGCCTTGGCACCGGGAACCATGTTCTTGTAATGGTCGTAGAGTGTCTGTATCTGCTCAGGAATCTCGCGGCCTGGTGTTACGTTGGAATAAGCGGCGTAGATATCGTTGATATTGGCAGGAGCCTGTTCAAAGAGGTTTGACACCTCATTGTCGGCCAATGCATTGATGATCTCCTTATTAGTATATAAGGTGTTCAGGTTGTTCAAGAGGGTGATCGACTTATCCTGTCCGTCGGGCACCAGGAACTTCTTATAGCCGCTGGCATACATCATCGCCTCATTTACGTTGTTGTCGCGATCGAGTGCCTCCATCCATGCCAGATAGCTGTCGTCGGCCTTGCTGCCGATCTCGGCGTACCAAGAGAGTCCGCCTTTCTCGACCTTCGTGTTGATATCCTCGCGCATGAACTTACGGAAGATGGGGTTGTTAATCTTGTTCAGCTTGGCGAACTGACGGTCGCGCAGCATCTCCATCTCCTGGCGCCATTGGGCAAACGTGAGGTTATCCGCCTTGCCGTAGTATTTCTCGAGCATCGGGTTCTGGATGGTTTGGTAATACTCCTCGTTGTTCACAAACTCATAGCAGTCTTTGTAGTCACCGGTGTAGTTCACCTTCGACTCGGTCTCTGCCGCATTCTTCTGGATGATATCCAGATCGATATTGGCTTTCATGCCGTTCTGCACATAGAACTTCACGCCACCCTTGGGGGCATCAACGATCAGGAAACGGGCATAGCCGTCCGGGGCATCAAGCTCCAGGCGGTAACTGCCGTCGGCACCCACTGTAACGGGCTGCAGATTCTCAGGATCCGCAATGTTCATCAGAAACACATGACTGTTCTGGTTCAGTCCTTTCACCTTACCGGTTATCACCGCTTTCTGTGCATTAACGGCCACAGCGCCAAGCAGCATCATGGCTGCCAAAAGAATCTTTTTCATTTATTATGTTTTAATTTGTTTTTATGGGTAACTTCATTATCTCACTTTGCCTTAACCGTGATGTTTGCCGGGGGCAGACAGACATTGTCATCGCAGCACTGATATTCCACCTCACAGGTGATGTCACTGCTGACCTTGCCACTGATCTTCTGGCGGAAGACGGCTGTGTCTTCGTAAATCGTAGTACCGTTCTTGCTCAACACTCTTGCTGCCGGCAACTCCAACGGTTCAACAGCCCTCACGCCCTCTGGCAAAACAATGTTCACCTTGGTGGGGATAAACGGATCTTCGTTGCTGACATGGCCATAGATATGGAAACCACGATAGATGGTAAATTTTACATAGACATACTGGTCACCATTGTCGGCATACTCACGCTCAGCGGTAACACTCACGGGGTTCTGGGGTGTCACTGTGCCCGTCTCGATATGGCGCACTTTCTTGCGGGCCAGCCAACCGGCATAGTCGTTGGCACCCGGCTCACGACTGTTCACCAGCCATACCCAGCCACCCGACTCGGTGAAGAAAAGTTTGTCTTTGTTGTCAACAAACCACTGGCGCCACGCCTTGGCCGTGGGGAAATCCTTCTGTGTATAGCGACTCAGGATGCGGCGTGCCTTCTCGGTATCCTTGCCCTGCTCCAACATGCTGATGGCTGTATCAAGCAGACGAATATCGTTATTGGGGATGCCGAGACTCTTCACATCCTCGTCCAACTCCAGGTGAAGCCTGCCATCACCACCATACAGATAATTCATATTCTCAGTGAAGAACTTCTTGTAGGCAGCGAAATCCATGCCGAACTTATCAAAGAACTCACCGGCATATTGCTTCACGAAGGTCTCATGACTGGGCGGCGGTGCCGGCTTGAAGTTGAGAAGATACTTCTCTGTCTCGGTCAGCGTCTCGCCCCTCGCCTGCTTCTGCTTGGCCACTTCTGCCTGCCGCTGCATCTCCTCCATGGCCTCATCGTTCATCTTGATAATCTCCTGATAGCCTTCCTCAGAAGCCATGTAGATGGCTGCCTTAGCATCAGCACGGGTGGCGATGGCCTCGTTGTATTTCCGAGCAATGATACCTTGTCCCCTGAACTTTGAGATATATACTACTGCGTTGGCAAACACCTGCTTGGCCTGTCCGGTCATGTCCATGGGCGAAGCGGAGAATCCCCAATGGAAATAGTTGCCATGACGACCAATGGCTACGGCGTGGATGGACTTTGAAGATACACCGCCACTGATGATCTCTGTCTCAGGTGAATCCTCATATCCCCAATGGCGTGACACCAATCCTGGTGAATAGTCGGGCGTGTCCTTATAGCCACGCGTCTGTACCTGCCACATCGGCATGGTCTCGGGCAGTCTTTCATCGTCTTCATACTGGAAATGAAAAGCATGCGAGGGCGTTGCCCGCCGCTCCACCTTCATCTTCACCTTGAAAGGACCGTTGAAGATGGGGTGATCTTTTTTCCAACTGTGGGCATAGTTCTCCAGACAGAGACAATACCAGTCGTTCTTGCTGCCGATACGGGTACCCAATCTGCTGCTCATCTCTCCTATGGTAATCATCGGACAGGAGAAATCCTCGGAAATGTATCCAGGCCGCAGGTAGATCTGTTTGGCTGGATCCTGAACACCAGGGGTAATGGGACGGGGTGTCCCGTCCATCACCGTCACGTCGTATCTCGACGACATCTCCTCGGTCCACTCGCTGGCATTCACAGCCGTAACCTCCGTGAAATACTGCTCCAGCATCTGTTTCCAGCTGGCTGTGCGCTGCCGTACCTGCTGCTGTCGGGTAGCCTCATCCACTTTCCCGTTGTCGTCGTAGCCCGTAGCGCCACCCACATACAGCACTCTCATAGGGATTCTCTTCTGTGCTAAGATGGGATAAGCCATCAGCAGTAGGAGGAACACAAATAAATATCGTCTTGTCTTCATCGTGTAATATTATCTTTCGTTTTGAACTAACAACGGATTCTGAGCCATCACGTTCAGAGGGATAGCCAACTGCCAGTGGGGATCGTCAACCGGCATCGTGTAAGTTTTGCCATAGACGGTGCGCTCCATCGGACGGGCTGTGGAAGGATCGGCATTCTGACGTTTATGGTCGATGAATGACATCTCGCTATAGATAATCTCACGGCGACGCTCCTTCAGAATCTCATCCAACAACGACTTGTTGTCACTGGCCTCAAACGGCTGATAGGTAGCAGCAGCATAACGGTGTTTGCGTACCTGTTCCAAAGCCTGCTTTGACTCGCTGACGTTTGGAGATGATTTCCTCAAGGCACTCTCTGCCTTCATCAGCCAAACCTCTGAGATATCTATACCAGAGTGATGCTTACGCGTCCAGATCATCGGCTCGGTAATACCCGACATCTCCAAAGCTCCCATAAAGGTGGTGTATCGCAGGTCGTTCTTTTTGTCAATGATGGCATTCATCTTGTCGGAGAACACGCATCCCAAAGTCTCTGAACAATAACGGGAATACAGTACCTCGGGGTTGGTCTGCACCGAATTGTCGTAACCAGCGATGCCATAAGCGGGTATGCCGGGCATATACATGGACAGCGTATTATAGTCGATCATCTCACTCCGCATAGAAAGCGACTTAGAGGCATCGGCATAAGCCTTATCATAGTCTTGCATCCACAGATAGACACGAGCACGTAATGCATAAGCAGTGGCCAAACCAGGGATATTGTTGAACTCAGGTACTTCCACCTTCATGATGCTGATAGCCTCGTTAAGATCGGCCAACATCTGGTCATAAACTTCCTGAACAGTAGCACGGGGATATTGATTGTTGATGTTCGACTCAATAACCAAAGGAACACTCAAATCGGTAGCAGCGCTGCCGGCTTTATACTGTTTACCATAAAGGTTGGTCAGCAGGAAGTAGTTCATAGCACGGTGCACCAGAGCTTGTCCTTTCACCTCGTCTCTCTTGAACGATTTGCCCTCTTTGGCATCGGTAATATGGTCGAGCACATAGTTGCATATATAGTTCGACTTATACAAACCGTTCCAGTTTCGGTCGTCTTCAGACACTCCGTAGAGATAGTCGGCCCAGATAAGCTCATTCTGGATAAATGGCAGCGTCTGGAAGATGGTGTAATAAATGTTTGTGGGGTCTTGCGGAGCATTATAGTCGTCACTGTACACTTCAAAGAACATAATATTATAGCTTACCTCAGTGAAGCCGAACACATCGCCTGCTGTTGCCAACGATCCGTTGGCAAGCAACTCTCCAAGGTCATCGACTGTCTGTGGAATGGTATTGCCCTTCGGCACGATATCCACATAATCATCACAAGAGATGAGAATCGAACATATTGATATTTGGCAAAGGATAAAGAACAGCCCAACCAGTTGCCTTTTGATTATTTTGGTATTCATATTCTTCTTGTATTTATAATTGATCAATATTAGAATCCGATATTTAAAGTAAGGGTGTAATAGGTTGGGGTATCACCTAAATAGGTATAACTGGTATCATATCCCATCCGCTCCGGCTCCAGATTATCACTGTTAGCAGCCCAGAAGAAAGGATTTTCTACTGATAACTTCGCCTTGAGCATAGAGAGGAAGGAGTTCTTCAGTATAGGGGTGAAATCGTAGGAAAGGGCTATTGACTTCAGTCTAATGATATCTGCTTTCTCAATCTTCCAATCGATATTCTCACCGACTACAATACCTACACCGCCGTTGGCGCCATAAGTGGAACGAGGTATCATCGTGTTTGCCTCATCACCCGGTTTACGCCAGCGCTGGTCGTAATCCTTATAAGCTCGTGAGCTGAGGTAGATGTTCGAGAATGAAGGCATGTGCATGAGGTGTCCGAACTTATAAGAGAACATCAGGTCGAGAGTGAGATTCTTATAGCTCACGCTGTTGATCCATGCTCCGAAGAACTTCGGGGAGCGACGGCCCATGAAGAGGTAATCCTCTTCGGTAAAGGCATTGGCAGCTGGTGCGCCCACCACCTCGCCAGCAGCATTGACCACCTGGATGTTACCCTCATTGTCAAGCGGGGCACTCTTAAAGGCAAACACATAGTCAACAGGTTTTCCGCAGATAGGATCGCCGGAAGACAGTGATAAAGCAGAGATAGAACTATTGCTCACATCGGTCACTTTGTTGTAGTTGTACGACCAGTTGAGTGTTGAGCTCCACATCCAGTCGCGTGTCTTTACAGGCACTACATTCAGGCTTGCGTCTAAACCTCTGTTTACCAGCGATGCGGCATTCTTCTTTATTGAAGCCCATCCTGAGGTGGGATCCATGAGTGACATACCCAATGCGTCCTTTGTACGACGGTTGTAGAACTCCGCTGAGAGGTTCAGACGATTCTGGAACATATTCAAGTCGAAACCGATGTTATAGGTATATACCTTTTCCCAACCTAACTCCGGGTTCTCAGGATTCTGTATCAAGAGTGCCTTCTGGCCTGTGAACATGTCTCTTGCATTGGCAGCAATCAGATAGGGAGAGGTGGTCTTATCAACGTTTCCACTCAATCCGTATGACATCTTCAGTGCTAAGCGGTCAACATTCGGCATGTGGAAGAATGCCTCCTTGGAGATTTCCCAACGTCCACCTAACGACCAAGTCGGCTGATCACGATATTGACTGCTACGTCCATAGAGGTTTGTCTTATCCATACGTACGCTGGCAAATACCGTATAACGATCCAGGTAAGTGCCACTTGCCGTAGCGAAAGTAGAGAAGTAACGGTCTTCCTTGTCTGTCTGTCCAGGTTGATAGTTAAGCGTCTGGTATCTTGCTGCAGGGGAATAACCGATGACGCCATTTCCTGTTAGCAATTCCATATTCATATTTGTACTGTAGGTCATACCTTGCGGATCGAAACCGTAGAAGGTATCACGCTCAGTACGGGTATGAATAGCAAACATCTCCATACCTGCTAATGCACTGACATCCCACTTGTCATTATGGAAAGCATAATTCAGGACATTTCTCCAGGTGTAACTCATACTGTTGGCATGGTTGATATCCTTGATGCCTCCTTCTTCCAGATAATTGGTCATCATGCCGGTAGCTGCATCGAGATTGGTGAATCTGTTATACATGTCGCGCACATAATAACTCTCCTGATCATAATAAACATCCTGCTTGGAGTGATCGATGATATACATACCACTGGTAGTAAACTTGAAACCGTATGGCAACTGCACGTCCAATGCTAAATTGGCTGCCACATTATAACTGTCGGTTACATTATCTACCAAATCACGATCCTGCAGACGGTTGTAGTTCCAGTCTTGGAAGCCCTGTGCATAAAGATTGTCTTTCAACAACTGGTTAACACCACGATACTCATTAACGTAATTGCCTTGCTCATCATAGAAATGAACATAAGGTTTGACATTCAGCGGACTACTTGTGAACATATTCTTGCGAGCATAGTTGGCACGGAAGCCTGTGGTGAGTTTGAAGTACTTACCAAAGTCGTATGTACTGTTCAACTGTGCATTTACCTTATTCTGCTTGTTGCCTTTCAGATCGCCCAACGTATTCTCGAAGTTAACCGAGAGATAGTTGGTGGTATTCTGTGAACCGGCAGAGATGGTGATATTGTGTGTCTGGAACAATGAGTTACGATAGAAATACTTCTCAATGTCCTTGGCATTATCGTAGGATGCCAGACGAGCATAGGCAGCGTCACGGCCGGCAGCATCGAGCATGCCGTTGAGGTAGCGGTATTCAATCATACCTGCCTCTGTCATATTGTCGATACTCTCTTCGGTGATACTTTGAATGGTGGGCATGTTGGTATAGTACTCACGCTCCCACTCCACCTGCTGGGCAGAGTTCAGATAGCCCAAGGATGACACATCAAACTTAGAGCCTACCTTCACACTACCATTATAGTTTACCTTTGCTTTCTTATTGTGCTGTCCGTGCTTTGTATTGATCACGATGACACCATTGGCGGCACGTACACCCCATATAGAGGCAGAGGCAGCATCTTTCAAGACTGAAATCTGCTCGATGTCGTTAGGGTTGATATTAAAAGTGCCATACTCCATGGGGAATCCGTCAACGACGATGAGCGGCTTGGTCTCAGCATAGATGGTTGCCTGTCCACGCACCAAGATATTACCGTCGCCATCCACTGACAGACCGGGAACGATACCTTCAAGATTGTCGGATACATCACCAGAGACGATAGTCTTCAACTGCTCGGGCTTCAACACCTCGAAAGAACCGGTAGCACGACCGCTCTCTATCTGCTGGTAACCGGTGACGAGGACCTCATCGAGCATCACATCGGGATGCATGGTGATCTCACGGGTGATATCGGAGGTACCGCGGGGGATGGTGGCATAGACGGTTTCCATGCCCACGTAACTGAATTTCAGCGTGGTGGGCTCCACGGGAATTCTGAAGGTGTAGAAGCCGTCGGCATCGGTCACCGTGCACACGCGGCTCTCACCGATACACACGGGCACACCTACCAACAGTTCACCATCGTTGTCACGCACATGACCGCGGATGGTACGCTCGCGACCGCTGAGTTTCTGGCGGCTGATGGTAACGATGTTGCTCTTGATGGAGTATTCGCAGCCTATCATCCTGACAATCTGCTCCACGGCCTCGCGGGCAGGTACCTTGGTCAGTCTGATGGTGATGCGCGGCCACTCTTTGGCCAGGTCGGCACTGTAGAAGAAGTTCAAGCCCGACTGGCGCTGCACGTCCTTAAGGACGTTGGTCACGGGAGCCGACTTGAAGTTGATGGTTACAGGTGTGTCGGCAGGCATGGCTGCTTTCACGGTTACTGAGGCAAACAATAACATGAGTGTCAGTAACAGGAGTTGTCTGATTCTTCTCATCTGGGTAGTTTTTTAATTGTGTTATAGATTGTTGTCGTTATGGTTCGATGATGAGTCTGTCGGGGGCGAAGGTTATCTTCAGACCTGTGATTGTCTCAATGGCTTCCATCGTGGGGCGGATGTCCTCGTAGCGGTCGAAATTGCCGGAATATCGCTGCTGCTTGATTTCATCAGTCGTAAATTCCACTTCGCGGCCATACCAGCGGGCAATGACTTGCATGATGCGCTCCAGCGGCCATTCCTCGAAGAAGAACTTGCCTTCGTTCCAGGCTACATACGGGGCGGTGTCGACCTGTGTGACGGATGGCTGATTGTCGGTGAGGGTGAGTTGCTGTCCGGGCTTCAGCATGATTTCCCTTCCGCCCGTGGGGGTAACTGATACGGAGCCTTTGACAAGGACTACGGACGTGGAATGGCTGGTGTTCACATTAAACTCGGTGCCGTATACCTTCACATCCCCATTCGTGGTGTGAACGATAAACGGACGACTCTTGTCTTTTGCCACCATGAAATAAGCCTCTCCATCGAGAATCACGTTACGATCGCCCCTGCCAAACTCTTCGGGATAGATCAGGCGCGTATTATAATTAAGGTGTACCAGCGTGCCGTCGTCGAGTGTGAGCCAGAACTCTTTGTCGTGGCGGGTAGTGATGCGGCGGGCGGAAAGCAACTGCTCCTTGGTGAGGGATGAAGGGTGAGGGATGAAGGATGAAGGGTTAGGATTGAGGGTTGAGGGTTGGTTCGTGAGTGAGGAGGATTCCTTTCCTGCGTTGCCCTTGGACTTAATACCTTCGTCTTTCCACCATTCTCCATCGGTCTCTATCACGGCATCGGCCATGCCGCTCTGTATGCTCTGCTGCATGGCCAGTTGCACAGACTGGGATATCTCGGGCGGCGTGACACGGGTGTATTGCGCATACCAATAGCCGGCACCAGCCACGATAAGCACGAGCATGGCGGCGGCATAGCGCAGGCGATGCCTCATGGTGGCGGCACTCCTGATGCCTGCCTGCTGGCGTATTCTGCGCAAGGCCTCTTCGTCGTCGATGGCGCTGAATGTTTCGTATCTTTCGTTCAGTTCGTCGCCGCTGATATGAGCAAGAACCATCAGTTCTTTCTGCTCTCTGAAATCACTATTTTGCTCCATGGTTTTACTTTCCTTTTTGCATTAATACGCAAAAAAGAAAGACAGAGGGACATTTTTTTGAAAAAAATTACTTCATCATCATGATGAGAAGCAACAGCATCTCGGGGGTGAGGGTGTCGCGAAGCCTGCGTATGCCGCGCTGCCGCTGCTTTTTCACGCTTTCGGGCGTGATGTTCATTTCTGCGGCTATTTCTTCGCAACTCTTTCCCTTTACCGACAAAAGAAACACTTCGCGCTGCTTGGGGGGAAGGGTGTCTATCGAAAGGAGCAACTGCCGAATGAGTTCTTCGCGATAAGATTCATCATCGTCGTCGGACGACAGTCGATAGTCGAGTTGAAACGACTCTATGCGACTGCGCTCCACACGCTCATGGCGCAAATGGCTGATGCACGCATTGCGCACAGAATGATAGAGATAGGCCCTGAGCGAGCCCTGACTCTCAAACTCGTTGCGACGCTGCCACAGACGGATGAATGCGTCTTGCACCAGTTCTTCGGCCACGCCGACGCTGCCCACCATCTGATGGGCAAACGCCACAAGGGCCTTATAGAAATGTCTATAAAGCAACTGCAGCGACGATTCGTCCCATCGGTGCACCACATCCATGTCTATGTTTCCATGCTCCATATGCTGTGGTTTTGGCTGCAAATATAGCAAAAATTTTTAATACTCTCTTTTATTTGTAAAATAATATTCCCCATGACGTCCATCCGTCAACAGATGCTTTCATCAAAACGGGGCGGCACTCACGGCGCGCAGGATCTCGCTCAACTGCCGGGTGCTGCTGGCACCGACAATCGCCGAGGTTACTCCCTGCTGGGCGAGCACCCATGCCATCGCCATCTGAGCCAGGGTTTCGCCACGGCTCTGTGCCCGGCGGTTCCACTCGTTCAACTGCTGCAGCAGTTGGGGCGTGAGCACATCGGCACTCAGCGATGTGCGGGCGGCCATGCGGCTGTCGGCGGGAATGTCGGCCTCTGCGCCTGCCTCTGTGGGGCGGCAGTGCAGGTAGCGGCTGGTGAGCAGCCCTTGCGCCAGGGGCGAGAAACTGATGAATCCTATGCCGTGCTGGCGGCAATAGTCGAGCGTGCCCTCTTGTATGGGCTCGCGACTGAGCAGGTTGAGTTTGTCTTGAAAGATGAGTAGCGGCACGTCGCGCTGTCGCAGATAGTGGTGGGCATGCTGCAAGGCGCTGAGCGGCCACCGCGAAATGCCGATGTAAAGGGCTTTGCCCTGTCTGACGATGTCAACCAGCGCCTGCAGCGTTTCGTCGATGGGCGTTTCGGGATCGTAGCGGTGGCTGTAGAAAAGGTCCACATAATCCAAGTGCATGCGGCGGAGCGACTGGCAGATGCTGGCCATGAGATATTTGCGCGAGCCCCAATTGCCATAGGGACCGGGCCACATGTCGTAGCCGGCTTTGGTGGAGATGAACAGTTCGTCGCGATAGGGTCGGAACGTGTCGTCCATCAGCCGCCCCATGGTTTCCTCGGCACTGCCATAGACGGGGCCGTAGTTGTTGGCCAGGTCGAAGTGGGTTATACCGTGGTCGAAGGCATAGCGCGTGATTTCACGGCTGCGCTCATAGGGGTCAACGCTGCCGAAATTGTGCCAGAATCCGAGGCTTATCTTGGGGAGAAGGATGCCGCTCTGTCCGCAGCGGGCGTATTGCATGCCGGCGGTATAGCGGTCGGCGGCTGCTTGGTAGATATCGGGAATCATACGATGGTGAGGGATGAAGGAGTTCATAGTTCATGGTTCACAGTTCATAGTTTTGCAAGGATGAACTATGCATTATGAATTATGAACTATGTACTATGCATTATGCATTATGAATTATGAATTATGGACTATGAACTACGGACTCCTGGTCGCTGCGTATGAGTTGAAGCAGGCGCTCCACGGCATCGGCCTCGGGAATGTTCTTGGCAATGCACTGCTTGCCGCGATAGAGCGAAATCTTGCCGCGAGCGGCTCCCACATAGCCATAGTCGGCATCGGCCATCTCGCCGGGACCGTTCACAATGCAGCCCATGATGCCGATTTTCAGTCCGGCCATGCCCTGTGTGGCGGCCTTGATGCGGGCAATGGTGGCGCGCAGGTCGTAGAGTGTGCGGCCGCAGCCAGGACAGGAGATGTATTCGGTCTTGGTGAATTTGATGCGGGCGGCCTGTAGGATGTCATCAGCCAACTGCTGCAGTTGCGCGGCAGGAAATGCGTCGTTGCGGATGATGAGACGATGGGCGCGCTTGTCGATGAGCGGCGCACCGGCAGCCATGGCGGCCTTTAGTTGGAGCGAGGGCCAGTGGGTGTCGGCGATGGTCAGCGTCAGGGTGTCGTCGGCAATGCGCGCTTCGGCCTCTCGGCGCAACTGGGCGCATGCCTCGATGGAGTCAACCAGTTGGCGGGCAACGGGAATTTCGGCCTCGGGCTCTTCAGACAGCGACACGCGGATGGTATCGCCGATGCCCTCGGTGAGCAGGGCTCCGATGCCCACGGCGCTCTTGATGCGCCCGTCTTCGCCCTCGCCGGCCTCGGTAACGCCCAGATGGAGCGGATAGTGCATGTCTTCGCTGTCCATGGTTTTCACCAAAAGGCGCACCGACTGCACCATCACCACCGTGTTGGATGCCTTGATGCTGATCACCACATCGTTGAACTGCTGGCGGCGGCAGATGCGCAGAAACTCCATGCAACTCTCCACTATGCCCTCGGGGGTGTCGCCGTAGCGGCTCATGATGCGGTCGGAGAGGCTGCCGTGGTTCACACCGATGCGCACGGCTGTATGGTTAGCCTTGCAGATGTCGAGGAATGGCACAAACTGGCGCTCTATCTTCTTCAGTTCTTCGGCATATTCCTCGTCGGTATACTCCAGATGCTTGAACGTGCGACCGGGGTCTACATAGTTGCCGGGATTCACTCTCACCTTCTCACAGCAGCGGGCTGCCACGTCGGCCACCTTGGCATTGAAGTGCACATCGGCCACAAGGGGTGTGAGATAGCCTCTCTGGCGCAGACCGTCGCGAATGTTTTTCATGTTCTCGGCCTCGCGCGTTCCCTGAGTGGTGAGCCTCACATACTCGCCGCCAGCCTCGATAATGCGGATGGCCTGTTGGATACATGCCTCGGTATCCATCGTGTTAGTGGTGGTCATCGACTGGATGCGGATGGGGTTGTCGCCGCCCATGGGTGTGCTGCCCACATGTGTCACGGTGGTGAACCGCCGTTGATAGTCAGAAGGATTGCTCATTTTGTCAGTTGGTTTTAAATTCATACTCCACTTCTTTCAGTGCCTGGTTGGCCTTTTCTATCTTGGCTCCCAGACCTGATTTATAGGTTTCCATCTTACGGGCCATCTGCTCGTCGGCCAGCGCAATCATCTGGCAGGCCAGGATGGCGGCGTTCATGGCACCGTTGATGGCCACAGTGGCCACGGGAATGCCCGGCGGCATCTGCAGAATGCTATAGAGGGCATCCACGCCATCGAGCACGCTGCCCTTGATGGGGACACCGATGACGGGCAGTGAAGTGCTGGCAGCAATCACGCCTGGCAGTGCTGCCGCCATGCCGGCACCGGCAATAATCACCTTGATGCCACGCTGACGGGCTTGCTTGGCAAACTGCTCCACGGCATCGGGAGTGCGATGGGCTGAGAGGGCATTCACTTCGAAGGGCACCTTCATGTCGTTGAGAAACTGCATGGCCTTTTCCATAACGGGCAGATCGCTTGTGCTGCCCATGATGATACTTACTAACGGAGTCATATTCATTGTTGTTTTATATTTGTTTTCTTTTTATTATATAGTATGTGAAAAATCACTGAAGCAGGACTGAAAGAAACGGCAGATGCTAAAAACGCAGTATCGCTATATAGGCCAGAACGATGCCGAGAAGGAAACCGGCCACTACCTGCGACAATGTGTGCTGGCGCAAAATCATACGGCTGCTGCCCAGCAAACCGGCCAAGAGCAGCACCAGGCACACCCACCATACGGGGTTGAACATGAACATACTGGCAAAAGCCAGCAAGGCTCCCGCCACGCCGCCGATGGTGGCCGTGTGGGTGCTTATCTTCCAGAAAAGGTTTATGATGGCGCAAACCACCTGTATGAACAGTGCCGCCAGCAGTATGCTGCTCATGAAATGAGGGATGTGCAGACGGTTCATGATGAAATAGCACAGGTAATAGCAGATGATGGAGATGATGTATGGCACCATGCGCCGCTCTTTTCTGCCCAGTTCCAGCAGCGACCATCCCTGGTAATGCCTGTAAAGACGAATGAGCAATGTGGGCAGCAGCACCGTGCAGAGGTAGACAATGAGCAGCACCTGTATTTTGTATCCTAAAGGCAGCAGGCTGAGATAACTGAACACAAACAAGATAATCAGTCCCACTACAGGCAGGTAGAACGGATTAAAGATGGAACTGAGCACTTTGGCTGTGAGGATAATGTCTTTTTCTCTCATTGCTTTCTCATTCTTGCAGATGGTATTCCCAACTGTTCACGATATTTAGAAACGGTGCGCCGTGCGATGGGCATCCCGTGCTTTTTCATCTCTTTCGACAAGGCATCGTCGTTGAGCGGATGGCGCTTGTCTTCATGGTCGATAATCTCTTGCATCACTATTTTCAACTTGCGGTTCGACAGCGACTCTCCGCTTTCGTTCTTCACTCCTTCGCTGAAGAAATGGCGCAGGCGGAATGTTCCCCACCGTGTCTGGGCATATTTCACGTTGCACACCCTCGATACGGTGCTGATGTCAAGGCCTGTACGCTCGGCCACGTCTTTCAACACCATGGGTTGCAGGTCGCTTTCATCGCCTTCCTGGAAGAATTTCATTTGCAGGTCGATGATGGTCTTCATGGTGATGTAGAGTGTATGGCGGCGCTGCTTCACGGCTTCTATGTAGTTTTTGGCGCGGTCAACCTTTTCTTTGGCATATACCAGTGCCTCTTTCATCTGGCGGTTCATGCCCGTCTTGTTGCTCTGATATTCCTTCACCATGTCGTTGAATGTGGGCGAAACATACAAATCGGGCACCCTGCCCTTGTTGATATAGAAACTCACCGAGCCGTCGTCGTTGGTTTCCACTATGAAATCGGGAGTGATTTGCTGCACGTTGCGCCCTTCGGTCTCTCCCATGGAGGCACCGGGCTTGGGGTTCAGGCGCAGAATCTCTGTCTGCAGATGGCTCACCATGTCCTCGTCCACTTTCAGTTGCTGGGCTATTTTGTCCCAATGCCTGTTCATGAACTGATCGAAACACTCGCTAATCACCCTGTGCAGCAGGTTACGTATTTCCGAAGGCGGCCGCCTTTCAATCTGTATGAGCAGACATTCCTGGAGAGAACGAGCGCCGATGCCCGGCGGATCGAACCGCTGCAAGATGTGTAACACCTGCTCTATCTCCTCCTCTGAGGCATCCATGTTGTGATAGATGGCCAGTTCGTCGGAAATGGTATCGAGCGATTTGCGCAGCAGTCCGTCGTTGTCGAGCGAGCCAATCAAATATTCCAGGATATCTCTCTGGTGGTCGGTGATGCTCTCCTCGCCCATCTGCTCTTTCAGTTTGTCATAGAAAGAGGTGGGGTCGCCATAGGTGATTTCCTCATAATCGGCACCTCCCATGAAACGATTCATGACAGGCTCGGGCATTTCGTCATCGCTGCCCATGTTGTTCAGCATATCGTCGAGGGCCGCTTCCCTGTCTTCACGAGCCACCATGTCGGCCTCATCCTCGAGAATACTATCGTCTACCGACGACAAATCGTCACTCTGTGCGTCCATCGCTTCATAATCCGGATTATCAGGAGACAGCACTTCCAGGGCAGGATTATCATCGAGTTCTGTCCTTACGTTCTGCTCCAGTTCGGCCAGCGGCATCTCCAATAGTCTGATTTGCAGCATCTGCTGCTGCGTGAGCCGTTGTTGCTGAACCAGTTTCTGTTCCTGTGTCTGTACTTGTTTCATAGTCAATTATTGAAATACTCCCTCAACTGAGCGGCAAAGGCAGCCAGTTTTTCGGGATTATCATTGCCGTAGCGTTGCCATATCTGCTGACAGGGACCCAGCAGCGGGCTCAATATCATGGCCGAGCGGTTGAGATAAGGGTCGCACAACTGATAGATATCCATCACCTCCACTACCTCGTTTGCTTTCATTTTCAGCAGTTTTGCCATTTGCTGTATCTCAGGTGTACTGCTCACCATCGTGTTAGGAGTAAGGCGGAAATACAAGTCTAATATCATGATGAGCATCACGGGAGTCAGTTCGCTGCCCTCCATTACCGGCTTGAAATCCAATTCCCACGACTCAATGGTTTCCACTCCCTGATAGAAAACATCCGCGTTGTTGAATCCTTTCATCTGGCGAAGCATGCGCACACCCTTTGCCAGCCGCTTCGGATTATTTCCATAGCGCTCCCATAACTGTTGCAGGCGCGGCGTGTCCAGTTGCCTGAGTTTGAACATCTGCTCATAAAGGTATGTTGGCGGAATGTGCAGTTCAAGTGCCAAATCCACCATCTGGCGCGAATAGATGGGCTTCACTCCCTCGGGTTTCCTTAAATATAACTGCATCAACAGCAGCCAATATTCATCCGACCATAATGTATGCTTTGCCATAAACACATAAGTTTGCCACAAAGATACAACAATTCTCTGATTTTTCAATAGGTTTCAGCAAAAAAATATATGCATTGCCGTGGTTATTAGCCACAAAAAACAAATAAAAACAGCAGGATGCTTTGGTTATTTATCGATTTCTTCTTATTTTTGCACTATCAATCTGTTTAACAAAACTATCTCTATCATGAAAAAAATGTTCTTATCACTGTTCGTCGTTTGCATGAGCAGTTATGTATTCGCACAGAAAACAGAAAAGGAATGTGCCGACTATGAAACGCTCATCAGGCAGGAAATAAAAGACAATCCCTGCTTCTCAGCAAGCAACTATCTGGCCTACCCCACCCCAACGGCACCACTCACTGCGGCTCCCAAGGGATATAAACCTTTCTATATCAGTCATTACGGACGGCACGGTTCGCGCTATCTCATCGGTACTGAAGACTACGACAACACGGTGAGCATGCTTGCTGATGCAGAGAAAGCAGGCAAACTCACTGATTTGGGCAAGGATGTGCTCCGCCGCGTGAAGATGATTCGCGAGGAGTCGCGCAAACGTGAAGGCGAATTAACACAGTTGGGTGCCGAGCAGCATCAGCAGATTGCCGCCCGCATGTATGAGCGTTTCCCCGAAGTATTCAAGGGCGATGTATGCATAGATGCCAAGAGCACCATCGTTATCCGCTGTATTCTCTCCATGGAGAACGAATTGCACCAGTTGCTCATCAAGAATCCTAAACTGAGAATCACCCACGATGCCAGCGAACACGACATGTATTTCATGAACTTGCAGGATAAAGCACTCTATGACAAAAAGCGCAACCAGTATTCTCGCGTATTGAATCAGGAGTTCACACAGAGGCACGTGAACTATAACAGACTGCTCGGTTCACTCTTCAACGATGCTCATTATTTTAAATATGTAATCGACGGCAACCGTTTAGGCCACCTTTTATTTAAATTGGCCAGCAACTTGCAGAGCACGGAACTGCGCAAACAAATCACCCTGTACGACATTTTCACCAACGACGAATTATATGAACTGTGGAAACAGAGCAATGCCAACTGGTATCTGGGCTATGGCAACAGCAAATACAACGGTGGCACACAACCTTTCTCACAGCGCAATCTGCTGAGGAACATCATTCAGCAAGCCGACAGTTGCATCCAGTTGGAGAGACCAGGTGCCACCTTGCGCTTCGGCCATGAAACCATGGTGATGCCACTTACCTGTCTGCTGGGTCTGAACAACTTTGACCAGCAGGTGGATGATCTGGAACAACTCGTAGGACGTGGTTGGGTGAACTATAAAGTATTCCCTATGGGTGCCAACATCCAGTTTATTTTCTATCGCAAGCAATTGGGCGGCGATGTTATCTTCAAAGTGCTCCTCAACGAGAACGAAGCCACACTACCCCTCCCCTCAGACATGGCTCCCTATTATCGCTGGAACGACTTCAGGGAATACTATCTGAAAAAACTCAGCACCTACAAGGAATAATCCTATAGGGCCTATAAGACCTATAAGCCATATAGGCCCTATACGACTTATAACTCCCTTGAAAAAACTGTTGATAACCCTGTGGAAAACCTGCTCATAACTCTGTGGATAAACATTCAGATTTGCACATACAAAGAATGAAAAACAGAAAATGGGGGATATCTGCAGGGTTGTTTGCTGTTTTTTAATAAGTTTTCAACCATTTTTCATGGTAAAAAGATATAAACTTATTAATTTTGCACCGAAATCTATCTTTGTGGATAAATAACTTAACTCTCTAAAATAGAATAAGTAAGCATGAAATCATGGTGTGGAAAAGTAAATACCACAAGTTGATAACCAAATAACCAAATATTTCGACCGAAAGTTTTGCACTTTTCAACACACTATCATCATACTACTTTTCTCTTTTTAAAAAAGAAATAAACTAAAAAGATAATAATAAAATGGCAATGAACGAACTGTGGAAAAACAAAGGATTCATAGACGAACCCGTGGACGAAGGCACTGATCTGGCAACGGAAATACGCCGGTTGTGCAAGGAGAAAGATGCCGTGATTCTGGCTCACTACTATACACGTGGTGAGATTCAGCAGATAGCCGACTTCATTGGCGACTCTCTGGCCCTGGCACAGCAGGCTGCCAAGACCGATGCCAAGATCATTATGATGTGCGGTGTTCACTTCATGGCTGAGACATGCAAGATTCTTTGTCCTGACAAACTGGTGCTCTGCCCCGACCTCAATGCCGGTTGCTCGCTGGCCGACAGTTGCAAGGCTGACGACTTGAAGAAATATAAAGAGGAGCATCCGGGCTATCAGGTGGTGAGTTATGTGAACACCACCGCTGCCGTAAAGGCACATACCGATGTGGTGGTCACCAGCGGCAATGCCAAGAAGATTATAGACACGTTTCCGGAAGATGCCAAAATAATCTTCGGACCCGACTATAACCTGGGCAGTTATATCAATCAGGTGACAGGAAGGAATATGCTGCTGTGGAACGGAGGTTGCCATGTGCATGAGCGTTTCTCTGTAGATGAGATTGCAAAACTCAAAAAAGAGCATCCAGAAGCCGTTGTACTGGCTCATCCAGAGTGCAAAGGACCCGTATTAGCCATGGCTGATGTGGTGGGCTCTACGGCCGTTATTTTGAAGTATTGCGTGGAAAGCGACAAGAAAGAATTCATCATTGCCACCGAAGCAGGCATTCTGCACGAGATAGAGCGCCAGTGCAAGGACAAGGTGTTCTATCCCGTTCCGCCCGAAGTGAGCGAAGGCGGTGTGGGCTGTTCTTGCAATGAATGCGACTACATGAAGATGAACACGCTGCTGAAAATCTATAATGCACTGAAATATGAATGGCCCAGTGTGGATGTGCCGGAGGATATCCGCAAGGAAGCAGTGAAGCCTATCGAAAGAATGTTGCAGTTGAGTTAATGTATCAAAGCATTGACAGGATGTTTTCAAAGCATTGATTTGCAACCTTCACAGTATTGTTTTGGAGCACTGAAAGTAACACTATTGAAAAGTAAATCAATATAATTTGCCCGGTAAATTATATTGATTTACTTTTCAAATCATATTAATTTACTCTGCAAATTACATTAATTTACTGATGCGTTCCGCTCAAACGGCATAGCCATAGTGCCACTTTCGTGCCTCCATTTCTATGAAAAACAGATTTCTTTATTATCATTTTTGATAATGAATAAGTAATTATTCAAGTTTCTGAAGTAGTTAAAGCCAAATGTCTGGAGACGAAATATCAGCAAACCAAGTAATGGCTTCACTACTGACCGAAGGACGAGCGAAGCGATCACTACTTAACTTCTAAACTACAAAGAAGTTGAGCGAATGCGAAACTTGAATAATGATAAAAACACCAAGGAAGCCACATTATAATATGATATTGTGTGTCAGTTGACGATGGCAATCTTGCAAACGGTTCCCTTCTTTCCGTCTTGTGTGGCGGTGAGCACCATATAAACGCCGCTGGCAACGCGTTTGCCGTTGCGGTCGCATCCATCCCAGGTGAACGAACCTCCGCTGCTCCTGTCCTCTGTAACAAGGGTTCCATTGGCAGTGACAATCTTTACATCGGCATTATAAGTAAGGCCCACGATGGTAATGGGACCTGTATAGTCGGGACGCACAGGGTTTGGATAGGCATAGACATTGTCTTTGGTCATTTCCTCGGCAGAGTAGGTTACTTCGCTCTGGAAGGAACACAGTCCTTTACTGGTTGCAATGAACACTTCGCCGGTGAGATGGTTGATGTCGATGGCATGTATTTCGTCGGAAAGCAGGGGGCAATTGTCTGCAGTGAAGTGATATACCTGACTGATATTGTCGCTGGAAATAACGTAAATGCCGTTGCCGTTGGTGCCAAACCATTTGCGATTGGCCCCGTCGATGGCCATGCACGAGATGTCGACGTTGCTCAATAGGTAGTCGGCATAGTTGGTACCGTCGTTGCGCGGCACTTTCACCTGTGTGAAAACCGGACTGGAGGCTGTCACCTGTTCATATTCAAGCATAAAGGGACCTATGTCGGTGCCTATCCAGATGTTTCCTTCCTGGTCTTCTTTCACGCATCTCACGCCGAATACGAGTGGCAGATTGGTGCCGTCTTGATTGGTGAATGAAAGGAAAGAGATGATGTCGTCGGTCTGCATGTCGTATCTGAAGAGTGACGGGGTGAACCAGTTATTATTGCAAAACCAGAGGAACCCTCTGCTGTCTATCATCATGCTGGTGAGTTCGCCCAGGCTTTTGTTGCTGTAGCGCGGCGTTGAGGGATCGTTGAGAATCATTAGTTCGCTCTTGCACTTGGAGATGATGTCGCCGCCTGCAGGTTTCAGCAGAAGCGACTGCGTGGGTGCCTGGCTGTTGAGAAACCACAGATTTCCCTGCTGGTCGAATTTCACTCCGTAGATCATTTGATAAAGGTCGCTTTCGCCGTTGTATGACTCTATGAGAGAGTTATGGCGGCCGTAATAGTTGGTGAGTTGTGCGTTTTGAAACTCATAGAGGCCGCTCAGTCCTCCCACAAACACATGTTGGTGGTTGGCAGGATCAACGTCTAACGACAGCACATTGATATAAGGAACGCCTGTTTTCGTTTGTATGTTTTCGTCTTCATAGATGGTCCATTCGTTGTTGTTCATCGTCTGCACGGTGGCATGTATATTGTCGCCGCCGCACGAATAGAGCGTTCCGTAGAGGAATTTCAAGTGGTTGAACAGGTTATATTTGGGTCCTTCCGGGCATATATCGCTGGCGATAATGGTCTGTGTTCCGTCGTTAGCCTGAGTATAAGCCATCAGTTTTCCGTCTTTCTGGCTGCTCCAATAGCATTTATTGGTGGCATCGTAGACGTAGTTACGGGCAAATCCCTGACTGTAGTCTGTCTGAATCTGACTGTCGTTGTCGTATGAAACTTGGTCATCAGAGACGGTCCAGTTCTGCGGATCAATGAGATTGTCCTTGAGGTTGCCCTTATACTGGCCGTTGAAGGTCATGGCATAGAGGCATCCATTGCTCACGGTGCATTGTCTTACTTCGCGTCCCAGGTTGTAAGTTTCGCTGATTTCGGCATTCCTCATGTTCAGTTTTACGATGCCGAAGGTGGTGCACAGGTAACAATATTGTTCGTTGGAGTAGATATAGTTGATGTCCTTGTCTGAATTCATCTTCGCCTTGTAGTAGCCGGAGATGTTTATCACGTTGCCGTTGTTGTCGAGCAGGTCGATGTTATAGTTGGTGTAAACGATCAGGAGCCGCTTGGCGGTGTTCGACCATGCTATGTATTTGATTTCTGTATCGCTCAGCAAGTTCATCTTGCTGTAGGTGGTAATACTGTGGTCGTTGATGTTATAAGAGAAGAGATCGTTGCTGCTGAGCACATACACCATGTTGCCTGCAGGCTCAATGTCGGTGATGTCGTGGTAGGCTAAGTAGGCATTCCATTGTCCTACCTGTGCTGCCATTATGTGAAGTGCGCACATCCATCCTGCAAGAATATATATGATTCTCTTCATAACCGGTCTATGTTTGAATATGTAGGAAGTATAAAAGTTTGTATATATTAAACAGAAAAAGGCGCGGTTTATTGTGTATGAGCCAGTTTCTGATGGTTATTCCCACGCAGGGATAGGCGTTTTTCAGCAGTAGGCACAGGCCTTTGTGGCGGTCTATGAAGTCGAGCAGCGAGGAATAGCCCTTCAGTTCACGGCGGAACTGTGAGAGTGTGCGCAGTCCTTCCTCTGTTTTCTCCATGAAAGCAAGGTTGTCTTCAAACACTTCGAAACTCAGCGGGTTGTCTATATGTGTGATGTTGATGTGCTGCTGTTGCAGGTTTTTGCCCCATAGCACGTCTTCATAGCCGTAGTGAAGGAAACGCTCATCAAAGGGAAAGCGGTTGATGATGCTTTTTCTCACCATGAAATTACTGGTGTGGAAGTCATGGTATGGATTCTTTTTTCGTTCTTCTGGCAGATGGTTTTTCTCGTAGGCTCGTTCAAAAACATACCTCAGATTGCTACTGCTCCCCTGCCCTATCTGGTAGCCGCCGTAGATAACATCGCCCTCGGTAAGCAGATAGTCGGATATATAGGTATTGCGGCGCAGCATCATGTCGCCGTCGATGAACAGGAGCCACTCATAAATGGCTTGAGAAGCAAGGAAATTGCGAATGGCTGATCTTCCTATGTTCTGTTCTCGAACCACATAATGCACGTTGGGAAGTCGGGTGATGGGCTCGTTGCGTTGCACGTAACTGCGGTCTGTAGAGCCGTCGTCGGCCACCACAATCTCGTATTTCAGAAAGTCCATATCGGCACATTGCTGCTGCACGCTCTCCACCAGTTGGCGGCAACAACAGTTATAAGTGGGAATCAATATAGACACTTCTCTGATCATCTGCCTGTGGTTTGCTCTTATGTTTGCATGCCTGCCTTTAAGTATTCAGCCAGTTTTTTCACGGCACGTGCGCGGTGAGAGATGGCATTCTTGATGTCCATTCCCAACTCAGCAAACGTTTTTTCGTAGCCGTCGGGCTGGAAAATGGGATCATAGCCGAAACCCTCTGCCCCACTCTTCTCGCGTGTGATGCATCCATTGACGATTCCTTCGAAGAGCATGGTGTGGGCATCGTCGCCCTCAATCAGCGCTATCACCGTGCGGAAACGCGCCTTGCGGTGGTCTTCGTGTTCCAGTTTGCTGAGCAGTTTGTTCATATTGGCCTCGCTGTTGTGGTCTGTACCCTCTGCATAGCGGGCAGAGTGAACGCCCGGTTCGCCGTTGAGAGCCTCCACTTCCAGTCCGGTGTCATCGGCAAAGCATGCCAGATGGTAGTGGTTGTATACGTATTGTGCTTTCTGCAGGGCATTTCCCTCCAGCGTATAGGCTGTTTCAGGAATATCCACGTCGCATCCTATATCCTTCAGCGACATCACTTCGATGCTGTTGCCGAGGATATCCCGGATTTCTTCCAGTTTATGCTGGTTGTTGGTAGCAAAGACAATCTTCATATTACAGATGAGAATGGAGCGTTCTTAACTGCTCTTGTTATTTTAATTCCTTGTTGTTTACTTTCACTTTGATGGCATCGAATCCTTCGCCAAACACACCAATGACGGCACTCTGGCTGACGAAAGCCTGCGGATCGATCATCTTGATGATGCGGAAAATGGTGGTGCTCTCGTTCTTCTTGGCCAGGATACAGAGCACCTTTCTCTGCTGTCCCGTGTACCATCCGTGTCCGTCCAGGATGGTTACACCATGCTCCATCTGCATGCCGATGGCGTTGGCTATCTCCTGCCACTTCTTGGAGAAGATCATGAACTGCACACTGGAGCGCTGCCGGTTGTAGATATAGTCGAGCATATAGTTCTCGATAACCATCGTGCAGAAGCCGAATACCACCATATAGGCACGCTCCAGAAGGGTGCCGAACTGCGGGATGAACATACAACTGCCGATGATGATGAAGTCGAGAAACAGCAATACCGTGCCGAGGGAGAAATTATAATACTTGTTCACCGAGGCGGCAATGATATCGCTACCTCCCGTTGAGCCGTTGTTCAGGAATACAATTCCCAGCGATGTACCGGTCATCATACATCCGATGATAAGCGACATGAAGTTCTGTCCCTCGCCGAGAATCTTCACCATGTTGCCGTTTTCGTCAACGGGAGCAATTTCTTTCATCAGCCAAAGCAGGAAGGTGAGCATCAGAATGGCATAGATGGTTTTCATCAGGAATTTCCATCCCAATATCTTCAAGCCCATGATTAGCAGTGCGGCGTTCACCAGAAAATAGGTGTATGAGTTGGGAAAGTTCGTGGCGTAGTACACGATGGCAGAGATACCTGCCACACCGCCCGTCACGATTTCGTAGGGCATCAGGAAGAATGTGAATCCAAAAGAGTACAAGATAAGGCCAAAGGTGATAAACAGATAGTCTTTAAACTCTGTCCACCAAATGGATTTAGATACGTTCATGGTCATCGTTCAATAAAGGTATTTAGCATTAAAAAGATAGTTAGAAAGATGGCAGGAATGTGGCAGTGAATTACTTCACCACCACATTTACCATGCGCTTGGGCACCACAATCACCTTGATGATTTGCTTGCCTTCTATGTATTTGGCTGCCTTCTCGTCGGCGAGCACGGTTTCTTGAATAGTCTTGTTGTCAGCATCGGCGGCAAACTCCATTTCGAAACGGGTCTTTCCGTTGAAGGCCACACCCAGTTTCACGGTGTTTTCCACCAGATAGTCTTCGTTCCAAGTGGGCCATTGTGCATCGCAGACAGAGCCTTCGCCGCCCAGCATCTCCCATAGTTCCTCGGCAATGTGCGGGGCAAACGGGGCAATGAGCACCACCAGCGTCTTCAATACTTCGCGGTTCTTGCATTTCTGCTGCTGCAATTCGTTCACGCAGATCATGAATGCTGAGATGCTGGTGTTGTAAGAGAACTGCGGAATGTCTTGCGACACCTTCTTGATGAGTTTGTGCAGACTCTTGAGATTGTCTGCCGTGGGCTCGCCTTCGTCAGAAATTTCTGCCTGGAACAGATTCCAGAACTTCTTCAGGAAGCGGTGGCAGCCGTCAATACCGTTGGTATCCCAGGGCTTGCTCTGCTCCACCGGACCGAGGAACATCTCGTAAAGGCGCAGCGTGTCGGCACCGTATTTCTCAACAATCATATCGGGATTCACCACGTTGAACATCGATTTCGACATCTTCTCGATGGCCCAGCCGCAGATATACTTGCCGTCTTCAGTCACAAACTCAGCGTCGTTGTATTCGGGGCGCCATGCTTTGAAGGCCTCAATGTCGAGAATATCGTTAGAGACAATGTTCACATCCACGTGGATAGGTGTCACGTCGGCGTAGTTATTCTTCAGGTTGAGGCTCACAAACACGGGATGTCCCTTCTCCTTGCTGGCCACATTGTCGCGGTATACGAAGTTGGAGCGGCCCTGAATCATACCTTGGTTCACCAGTTTCTGGAAAGGTTCTTCCTTGCAACTCACTCCGTAGTCGAAGAGGAACTTGTTCCAGAAGCGCGAATAGATGAGGTGTCCCGTGGCATGCTCGGTACCTCCCACGTAGAGATCCACGTTCTGCCAGTATTCATCAGCCTCTTTGCTGACCAGTGCCTGGGTGTTGTGCGGATCCATATAGCGCAGATAATAGGCGCTTGAGCCGGCAAAACCGGGCATGGTGCTCAGTTCCAATGGGAACACTGTCTTATTGTCGATGGCGCTGCAATCCACAACAGAACATGAAACGGTATCCCATGCCCAACGCTTGGCATTGCCCAATGGCGGCTGTCCGTCTTCTGTCGGCTTGTAATGGCTCACCTCCGGCAGTTCCAAGGGCAGACACTTCTCGGGAATCATGTAGGGCATGTTTTCCTTATAGTATACGGGGAACGGCTCGCCCCAATAGCGCTGGCGCGAGAAAATGGCATCGCGCAGACGGTAGTTCACCTTCACCCGTCCGAGTTTTTTCTCGGTAACATATTCCTTCGTCTTTTGAATGGCCTCCTTCACGGTGAGTCCGTTGAGCGAGAATTCGCCGTTTGAACTGTTCATCACGATGCCTTCCTTGGCATCGAAACTCTCCTCCGATACGTCGGCACCCTCAATCAGTGGGATGATGGGCAGGTTGAAATGGCGGGCGAAAGCATAGTCGCGCGAGTCGTGGGCAGGCACGGCCATGATGGCTCCGGTGCCATATCCGGCCAGCACATATTCGGCAATCCAGATGGGAATCTTCTCGCCAGTGAGTGGGTTGATGGCATACGAGCCGGAGAAAACACCCGTCACCTTGTGGTCCATCTGTCGTTCGCGCTCGGTGCGCTTCTTCACATAAGCCAGATATTCCTCCACTTCGGCTTTCTGTTCGGCCGTAGTGAGTTGTTCCACCAGTTCGCTTTCAGGAGCAAGCACCATGAACGTAACGCCGAAAATGGTGTCGGCGCGCGTGGTGAAGATGGTGAACTGCAGATCAGAGTCGGCCACGTGGAATAGCATCTCCGTACCTTCTGAACGGCCAATCCAGTTGCGCTGTGTTTCTTTCAGTGAGTCGGTCCAGTCTATCGTGTCCAGTCCGTCGAGTAGTCGCTGTGCATAGGCACTTACGCGCAGGCACCACTGGCGCATCTTCTTCTGCACCACGGGGAAACCGCCGCGCACGCTCACACCGTCAACTACCTCATCGTTGGCCAGCACGGTGCCCAGTCCGGCACACCAGTTCACCATCGTTTCGCCCAGATAAGCAATGCGATAGTTCATCAGCATCTCCTGCTGCTTGCGCTCATCCCATCCGTTCCATTCGTCGGCGGTGAACTGCAGTTCTTCGCTTTGAGCCACATCGAGGGCCTCTGTTCCCTTTTCTGCAAAGTGAGCAATAAGTTGTTCAATGGGCTGAGCACTCTGACAGCGGTTGCAATAGAACGAGTTGAACATCTTCTGGAATGCCCACTGCGTCCACTTGTAGTAGATAGGCTCGCACGTGCGCACCTCGCGGTCCCAGTCGAAACAGAATCCTATCTTGTCCAACTGTTCGCGATAGCGCTTGATATTGGCCTCGGTGGTGATGGCAGGATGCTGTCCTGTCTGGATGGCATACTGCTCGGCGGGCAGTCCGTAGGCATCATAGCCCATGGGGTTGAGCACGTTAAAGCCCTGCTGACGCTTGAAACGCGCATAGATATCGCTGGCAATATAACCCAGCGGATGGCCCACATGCAGTCCCGCACCGCTGGGATAGGGGAACATGTTGAGCACATAAAACTTCTTTTTGCTGTTGTCTTCGGCCACTTGATAGGTTTTCTGTTCCACCCATCGCTGCTGCCATTTCTTCTCAATGTCTCTGAAATTGTAATCCATTGTTGTTCTATATCTTTATTTCGTTTTGTTCGCGTGCGTGCGTAAATCGGTTGCAAAGTTACATCAAAAATGCATAATCACAAAATAATTCATCATTTTTCAAAAGGACAGCATATCAGTTTGTAGCATACTGAACACTTTTTATGTAGTGTTTTCGAGCCACCAGAGCAATGATACGGGTCAGCAAGTTTATATAATTAATTCAAGTTTCGCATTCGCTCAACTTCTTTGTAGTTCATAGTTCATGGTTCATAGTTCATAGTTAAGTAGTCAGTAGTCGGTGTTAAGTAGTGAAGTAGTGAAGCCATTACTTGGTTTGCTGATATTTTGTCTCCAGACATTTGGCTTTAACTACTTAACTACTTCCTACTTAACTACTTCAGAAACTTGAATAATTAACTGAGCAAACTAATGCTATTTACTTGGCAATTTAACGTGAGTTCAGCGTAACAACACGCTGAAGTTTCGAAAAAAATGCGACAAAATCGTGTTGCCGGAATTCTTCAAAATAGGAATTGGTTTTTGAAAAATGGGGCTTTGGAAACGCAATAATGTAAGGATTCGTTACCGCTGGGCGCGTTTCGCCGCGCAAAACCTATGGTTTCATGTTTCAAAAGCATAGGTTTCACTGCCCAATAACTATGGTTTTGCACCTCAAAACCTATGTTCTTGCAACCCAAAACCTATGCTTTTGTCAGCAAGTATCTGGTTTCTACGCATAAGAATAATCGGTGTTTATTGTAATTATTTATTAATCAATAAATTACGGAACATGCTTCAAAACTCGCGTATTTCGTGCCCGATAGATCGTCTGTGAATAATATCGCCCGTATTTGAGCCCAAAAATCGGATTTTTCATGACAATTTACTTTTGCATACGAATGCTTTCCACCCTCCATTAGGTGTGGTTCAGGCGGGGAAAATGCTGGTTTCCACGTGCAATACATACCATCGGGCGGATGTTTTCTTCGTATCTCGCAATCAGAAAGGCTGGTGGAACGAGGCAAATGCTCGGCAATTTCCATAAAACTTCCAAATAAATTTTGCCCTTTCGGCTAAAAAACTTAACTTTGCAGTTTGATAACTTAAAACGCTGATGGCTACGAAAGAGAAGGAATTGACACCCATGATGAAGCAGTTTTTCTCGTTCAAGGAGAAATATCCCGACGCACTGCTGCTGTTCAGATGTGGTGATTTCTATGAAACTTACTGCGACGATGCCGTGGACGCAAGCCGCATTCTCGGTATTACCCTCACGCACCGCAACAATGGTGCAGGCGCGAAAGGGAAAGACGAGATGGCTGGTTTTCCGCATCATGCGCTGGATACCTATCTGCCCAAACTGATCAGGGCGGGTAGGAGAGTGGCCATCTGCGACCAACTGGAAGACCCGAAACTGACGAAGAAACTGGTGAAACGCGGCATCACAGAACTGGTGACGCCGGGCGTGGCCATGAGCGACAACGTGCTGAACTATAAGGAGAACAATTTTCTGGCATCGGTGCACTTCGGAAAAGGGGCTTGCGGCGTGGCGTTCCTTGACATTTCAACGGGCGAATTCCTCACCGGCGAGGGTACTTTCGACTATGTGGAGAAACTGCTGGGCAACTTTCAGCCCAAGGAAATACTCTTTAACCGCGACCATAGGCAGGATTTCGACCGCTATTTCGGCAGCCGCTATTTCACCTATGAGATGGACGACTGGGTGTTTACCGAGCAGGCGGCGCGACAAAAACTGCTGAAACACTTCGACGTGAAGAGTCTGAAAGGCTTCGGCGTGGAGCATCTGCGCAACGGAGTGATTGCCAGCGGAGCCATTCTGCAATACCTGGAGTTCACGCAGCATACGCAGATAGGACATATCACCACGCTTTCGCGCATTGAGGAAGACAAGTATGTAAGGTTGGACAAGTTCACCGTGCGCTCGCTGGAGTTGATTTATCCGATGCAGGAAGACGGCAAGTCGCTGCTCGATGTGATAGACAAGACGGTGTCGCCCATGGGGGCACGCATGCTGAAGCGGTGGATTGTGTTCCCGCTGAAAGACGAAAAGCCCATCAACGACCGTCTTGACGTGGTGGAATATTTCTTCCGCGAGCCCGCGTTCCGCGAGATTGTGGACGGGCAATTGCAGCAGATGGGCGACCTGGAGCGCATCATTTCAAAGGTGGCTGCGGGCAGGGTGTCGCCGCGAGAGGTGGTGGCGCTGAAGGTGGCGCTACGCGCTTTGCAACCCGTGAAAGAGGCCTGTCTGCTGACAGAGAACGCTGTGCTGCGCCGGATAGGGGAGCAAATGAACGCCTGCAAGGAACTGGTGGACCGCATTGCGGTGGAAATGAACGACGAGGCTCCGCAGTTGGTGAACAAGGGGGGCTTCATCCGTGAAGGCTACAACGCGGAACTGGACGAACTGCGGCAGATTGCTTACAGCGGAAAAGACTATCTGCTGAAGATTCAGGAGCGCGAAACCGAACTGACGGGCATCGCTTCGCTGAAGATTGGCTATAACAACGTGTTCGGCTATTATCTGGAAGTGAGGAACACGTATAAGGACAAGGTGCCGCAAGAGTGGGTGCGCAAGCAGACACTGGCGCAGGCCGAGCGCTATATCACGCAGGAACTGAAGGAGTATGAGGAGAAAATCCTGGGGGCAGAAGACAGGATTCTGTCGCTGGAGACACGCCTTTTCAACGAACTGGTGGCCGACATGCAGGAGTTTATCCCCGCCATTCAGGTGAATGCGAACCTCATTGCCCACCTGGATTGTCTGCTCAGTTTTGCCAAGGCTGCCGAGCAGAACGGCTATGTGAGACCAACCATCGACGGCAGTAACACGATTGACATAGGGCAGGGCAGGCACCCGGTGATTGAAACGCAGTTGCCGATAGGAGAGCAATATGTGCCTAACGATATAGAACTGGATGCCGACAAGCAGCAAATCATGATAATCACCGGTCCGAATATGGCCGGAAAATCGGCGCTGCTGCGCCAAACGGCATTGATTGTACTGATGGCGCAGATAGGCAGTTTCGTGCCGGCAGAACGCGCCAGAATAGGCTTGGTGGACAAAATATTCACCCGCGTGGGCGCTTCCGACAATATTTCGCTGGGCGAATCCACGTTTATGGTGGAAATGACGGAGGCGGCAAACATCCTGAACAATGTCACTCCGAAGTCGCTGGTGCTGTTTGATGAGTTGGGCAGGGGAACGTCTACCTACGACGGTATCTCTATTGCGTGGGCCATTGTGGAGTATCTTCACGAGCATCCCAAGGCTCAGGCGCGCACGCTTTTTGCCACTCACTACCATGAACTGAACGAGATGGAGAAGAATTTCGCGCGCATCAAGAACTATAATGTGAGCGTGAAAGAGGTGGACAACAAAGTGATCTTCATCCGAAAACTGGTGAGGGGCGGCTCTGAACATTCATTCGGTATCCATGTGGCGCAGATTGCGGGCATGCCGAAGAGCATCGTGAAAAGGGCCAATACTATCTTGAAACAGTTGGAACAAGACAACAGTGGGGTGGGGCAGGTTGGCAAACCGTCGGCAGAAGCGCTCAATCAGAGTCGCGACGGCATGCAACTGTCGTTCTTCCAGTTAGACGATCCGGTGCTCTGTCAGGTGCGCGACGAGATTCTGAACCTCGATATCAACAACCTGACTCCCGTGGAAGCGCTGAACAAACTGAACGAAATCAAGAAAATTGTGTCGGGGAAAGCCTGATGGTTGGGTCTTTCAATACAAGTGAATAGGGGCATACATGTTCGGTTCCGCCCATTCCACATCGTCGCGTAGGTTGATTTCCTCGGCTAACTGAAGCACCTCGCAGGAAGTTTTCAGTGCACAGTCGAAGGCTTCTGTTCCCCTGACATTTTCTCTGTTTGTGTCAAGTGTCAGCACATCGGCATATTTTTTAGCGATGGCATCAACGCTCTTGCCTTCCTTCATCTTGAGCAGGATGCGATTATCAATCTGCATAAACTCATTCTCATAAAGAAAACCGGTAGACGATTTATATGACGAAGAGACGTACAGATAAGGGCATGAAATATATTTGTTGCAGAGGATGACGGCCGAGTTCTTTGCGTAATTGTCATATTTTTGAATGACCACACCGTCTTTCTTGTCAACAATATAATTGAATGCCTTCTCGCCTTCATCGTTGTCCCACTTCACTATTAATGTATAGGGAGGCTCCTTCTGAGGTGTCAGTTCGATGAATTTGTTATCATACCAGTATCCTTGCCGTTGATTCAGATTGGGATCCTGGCGATAATAACTCACTTTATACGTGGGGTCATAAGTGTCTGTTGTTTCAGACTCGTCATCATTACTACAGCCCATGACCGCTGCTGCAACAATCATAAGGATGAAACGCAAGTATAGTTTTTTCATACCTTTCATGTTTTACTGCTATCAGTAAACAGGGCAAGGCGGAAAACCTTGCGCGAGAAAGCACTGATTTTGTGTTTCGTTAACGCTTTGCCTTTACCATACACCAGATGCCGATGATGATGAAAGGTATGCTGAGCAACTGTCCCATGTTGAAAAGCATGCCTTCTTCAAAGGCCTCTTGCACGTCTTTCGTGTATTCGATGAAGAAGCGGAAGGTGAAGATGTATGTCAGACAGAGTCCGAAGAAGAATCCGGAGCCTACTTGCGGGATGCTGCTGGCATTCTCTTTGCCGCTCTCTGCTGTCTGGCGGCTCTTCTTATACAGTCTCCACATGATGAAAAACAGGATGGCATAGGCAATGGCTTCATAGAGTTGGCCGGGATGGCGCGGCACCATGTCCACTCTCTCAAAGATGAAAGCCCAAGGCACGTCCGTGGGTTTGCCGATGATTTCAGAGTTCATCAGGTTGCCCAGGCGGATGAAACAGGCGGTGGTTCCCGTGGCAATGGCGATATTGTCGAGCACTGTCCAGATGTTGATCTTCGACCAGCGCACATAGAGTATCAGTGCAATAATCAGTCCTAATGTGCCTCCGTGGCTGGCCAGTCCTTCATAGCCGGTGAATTTCCATCCGCCGTCGGCCATGAAATGAATGGGCAGTAGCATCTCCACGATGTGCTTGCCTGATGAAAGGAAATAGTCGGGCTGATAGAACAGGCAGTGCCCTAAGCGTGCTCCGATGAGTATGCCGAGGAAGCAATAGATGAACAGCGGATCGAAGACATTCTCCACTTCCTTCTTGCCGTTCTTCTTAATGGTGCGCTCGGCAATGCCCTGCTCATAGAACAGATGGCGCACGATGAAGTAGGCGAGCGCCAGTCCGATGAGCCAACAGAGTGAATACCAGCGGAAAGGTCCGAACGTCAGCGAAGGGTTCCAGACAATGAAAAGAAGACCCCTCCCAGCCTCCCCTATAGGGGAGGAGCAATTTGTGAAAGCGGATAATAATATGTTCATATTATATGATGAATAATACTAAGCAGAAAAAGTAATAACTCCCTCCCTATAGGGAGGGTTGGGGTGGGTCTTTATACGTTAAAGCGGAAGTGCATGATATCACCGTCCTGAACCACATAGTCTTTGCCCTCGATGCCCATCTTTCCGGCTTCGCGCACGGCAGATTCTGAGCCATATTGGATATAGTCGTCGTATTTGATTACCTCGGCGCGGATGAATCCCTTCTCAAAGTCGGTGTGGATGACACCGGCACACTGCGGAGCCTTCCAGCCTTTGCGGTAGGTCCAGGCCTTTACTTCCATCTCTCCGGCGGTGATGAAGGTTTCCAGATTGAGCAGTGAATAGGCTTTCTTGATGAGGCGGTTCACGCCGCTCTCCTCCAGTCCTAACTCTTCGAGGAACATCTGCTTGTCTTCATAACTCTCCAGTTCGGCGATATCCTCCTCGGTCTTGGCGGCGATAACCATCGATTCGGCACCTTCTTCCTTGGCCAACTGCTCAATTTGACGGGTGAATTCGTTGCCCGACTTGGCATCCTGCTCAGCAACGTTGCACACATAGAGCACCGGCTTGGCCGTGAGCAGGAACAGATTGCGGGCGGCATCCTGCTCGTCCTTGCTTTCAAACTCCACAATGCGGGCGTTCTTGCCTTGTTCCAGCACCTCCTTATAGGCTTTCAGCACGGTGGCTTCCACCTTGGCGTCTTTGTTTCCGGCCGCTGCTGCCTTCTCGGTCTTGGCCAGTCGGCTCTCAATGGTTTCCAAGTCTTTCAACTGGAGTTCCGTGTCGATAATCTCTTTGTCGCGTATCGGGTTGATGGTTCCGTCAACATGGGTGATGTTGTCGTCCTCGAAACAGCGCAGAACATGGATGATAGCATCCGTCTCTCGGATGTTTCCGAGGAACTTATTGCCCAGTCCTTCGCCTTTGGAAGCACCTTTCACCAGTCCGGCAATGTCTACGATTTCGCAGGTTGCCGGCACAATCCGGCCAGGATGCACCAGTTCTGCCAGTTTGGTAAGCCGCTCATCGGGAACGGTAATCACGCCCACGTTGGGCTCAATTGTACAGAAGGGAAAATTGGCTGCCTGAGCCTTGGCGCTGCTCAGGCAGTTGAATAGCGTGGACTTGCCCACGTTGGGCAGTCCTACAATACCACATTTTAATGCCATCGTTTTATTATTTGTCGATATTAATCAGAACGTATTTCTTAGAACCGAGACCAATCCGCTCTGCATAGTCGGTGATATAGGTGCCGTGCTGGCGGTTGATTCGTTCTATCAGCGGCTTGTTGTCGTCGCCGGGTTTGCCGTTATAGTTGAACACTTTGTCAAGGCAGGCTTGGTCTACAGCCACCGGATCGAGGCTGGCCAGGATGCCCATGTCCTTCAGTTTGGGGTCGGCAGGATGTCCGTCGCAGTCGCAGTCAACGCTCATATTGTTCATCACGTTGATGTATACCACCTTGCCCTGCATGTAGTTGTGAACAGCCTGTGCGGCGGCAGCCATCGACTCCAGGAAGGAATCTTGCGTGGGACCGGCAGCCAGGTATTCACGCGTCCATGCCAGTTGAGCGTCGTCGGTCTTTCCTGCGCTGTGTATATATGCCTTTCCAGCAGTGGAAGCCACGCCGATGGATGCGTTTTTCAGCACGCCGCCGAATCCGCCCATGGCATGTCCCTTGAAGTGTGCCAGGTTGATCATGAAGTCATAGTTGGCCAAATGGTCGCCCACGATGTCGTATTTGATGTGCTTACGGTCTTTGGCCGGAATGCGCATCTGTCCGTATTCGTCCATGATGTCAACGGCAAAGAGGCTGTCGAATCCATGCTCATGGATGGTTTGCCAGTGCTTTTTCACGTCTTGTCGAGAGCCGCCGTAGGCAGTATTGCATTCAACAATGGTTCCGTTTACCTCTTCCACCAGGTTGCGGATGAATGTAGGCTTCAGATAGTGGTTGTTGCCTCCTTCTCCTGTCGATATCTTCACGGCAACATGTCCTGTAGGCTGCACGCCCAGCGCATGGAAAATCTTCACCAGTGACTCGGGAGTGATGTCCTTCGTAAAATATACTTTCGGCTGCGCGCTGACGCAGATTGCCATCAGTGCAGCGGCAATGGATAATAATAGTCTTTTCATAACGTTTTTTTGTTGTAAGTATTTAAAGTGACTGCAAAAATACAAAAAAAACAATTCATGGCGAAATATAACCTTATAATTCGCCATGAAATAACTATTTTTAGTGTTTTATTAAGCGTCAGGCCGGTGTTTTTTGCCATGAAAGGATAAAACAGGGTCTGTTCTTTGGTTCTTCCGTCAGCCGCGTTTTTTGATATAGTTGTGTGCGTAAAGGGCGGTTATTCTGAAACTGTTTGTTTCCATTTCTGTTCAAACGTCTCTGGGGAGATTATTTCGATGTCATGATTACAATTGACTTCCATTTCGTATTCGTCAAAGCAGAAATCTATTATCCACACAGGCCAGTCATACTCGTCAAAAGAAACATTCGGACAAGCGGTATAGCAACAGTCTGCTGGGCATGTTTCTGATGTCGGTGAGCAACCGACGAGGCGGTGCGGATAATCATCGATTTCCTCTACAAAGAGGAGTTTGTTTTCAATCTGAGTCGCGTAGTAGATGGTCTTGTTGAGTGCTGCGTCGTCCTGGTGTATGTGGCAGATGGTCTCGTGCAGGGCAGATAGCAGTTCCTCGGTCACGCTGTTTTTCGGGATGCTGAATTGGTACCAGCAAACACCTCTTTTGTTCAGATAGCAGTATTCTGATGCTGACGGGTCGGCTCCGATGATGGTTTGAAACCGGTTGAGCCTCTCTTCAAAAACACCATGCATGTCCTGGCTATAGGGATCGAGATGGGTGCTGAAGGTAAAACCCAAGGCATTCTGCTCATGCTCATAATGGAAAGTCGTTGACAAGGTGTCGTCTGTGAAACTGGTGGCACCAATCCTTTTGACGTTGAACACATGCGAAAGCAGGTTTTTCATCCATTTTGCACGTTTTCGTTCTATGATGTATGAATGCCAAGGATGTGTAAATATACAATAAACCAGTACTAAGATGGTGACAATAGCAAAGGGAACCAAGGTGTATTCGGGAAAGAAAAAGCAATAAAACACCAAGATGAAAACCCCGGCTATGAAACTGATATATCGAAACACTTTACTCATCATCGTCCTCATTAATGGGCCTCCAGCCAGTTGTCGCCCCAGCCGCAGTCGGCGATGAGCGGAACGCGCAACTCATAGGCGCGCTGCATCTCTTCGAGCACAATCTTTTCCACGCGCTCTTTCTCCTCGGGATAGACCGAGAAGTTGAGTTCGTCGTGCACCTGGAGTATCATCTTCGAGCGGATGCCCTCTTCGTTGAAGCGGTTGAAGATGCGTATCATGGCCACCTTGATGATGTCGGCGGCACTGCCTTGAATGGGTGCGTTGATGGCGTTTCGCTCGGCAAAATTGCGCACGGTGGCGTTGTGTGAGTTGATGTCGGGCAGATAGCGGCGGCGGTGGAACACGGTTTCGGCATATCCTTTCTCGCGCGCTTTCTGCTTTGACAACTCCATATAGTCGTGCACCTGTGGGAATGTCTCGAAGAATCCGTCGATGAGTTGTTTGGCTTCATCGCGACTGATGTCCAGGCGCTCGGCCAAGCCAAACACCGTAATGCCGTAGATGATGCCGAAATTGGCGCGCTTCGATTTGGTTCGCTCGTCGCGCGACACGTCGTGGATGTCTTTCTTATAGATGGTGGCTGCCGTTGCTGCGTGCAGGTCCTTACCGTCGCGGAACACGGCAATCATGTTTTCGTCGCCAGAGAGATGGGCCATCACGCGCAGTTCTATCTGACTGTAGTCTGCTGAAAAAAATAAACAACCTGGTTCGGGAATGAAAGCCTTACGTATTTCCTTTCCGTCCTCTCCGCGGATAGGAATGTTTTGCAGGTTCGGATCGCTCGACGACAGTCGTCCAGTGGCAGTTATGGTCTGGTTAAAAGAGGTGTGGATGTGGCCGGTACGTGCGTTTATCAGTTTGGGCAGCGCGTCAATATAGGTGCCGAGCAGTTTCTTTAATCCCCTGTGGTTCAGGATGTCTTCCACGATTTCGCTCTTGTTCTTCAACTGTTGGAGCACCTCTTCGCTCGTTACGTATTGTCCCGTCTTGGTCTTCTTGGGCTTATCCACAATCTTCATCTTGCCGAACAGGATGTCGCCCACCTGTTTGGGTGATGCGATGTTGAATTCCTCGCCGGCCAGTTGGTAGATTCGCTGCTCCAGTTCCTGCATTCTTGTTGTGAAAACTTCTGACGTTTCTTTCAGCGAATCAGTGTCTATGCACACACCGTTCATCTCCATTTCTGCCAGCACGGGCATCAGTGGCATCTCGATGTCATAGAACAAATGCTCCACGTCGGCTTCCTTCAGTTTCGGTTCGAGCACGTTTTTCAGACGCAGTGTGATGTCGGCGTCCTCGGCAGCATATTCGTAAACGTCAGTGGGCGGCAGGTCGCGCATCGACTTTTGGTTCTTTCCCTTCGGTCCGATCAGTTCGTCAATGTGAATGGTCTTGTAGTTGAGATACACCTCGGCCATGTAGTCCATGTTGTGACGGAGTTCGGGTTGGATGAGGTAGTGGGCAATCATCGTGTCCCACATCTTGCCTTTCAGGTGAACGCCATAATTGCGAAGCACCTCCAAGTCGTATTTGATGTTCTGACCAATCTTCAGGATTTTTTCGTCTTCATAGAGTGGTTTAAATATATTAACAATTCTTTGGGCTTCTTCACGATTAGCAGGAACGGCCACATAATAGGCCTCTTTTTCCTTCACAGAGAAACTTAAACCCACCAATTCGGCATCGATGGCGTTGGTAGAAGTGGTTTCCGTATCCAGACTTAAAAATTCCGTTGTCCTAAAAAAGTCATATAATTTTTTCGCATCTTCCTCTGTTTCAATAAGTTTATATTCGTGAGGGGTTGTTTTTAACGTCTCAAAATTCGAAAATTCTGGAGTTACTTGCCCCTCGGTCGCAAAAAATCCAAAAAGATCGGGTTGAGAATTTATACTTTTTTGCGTCTTTTCAGATTTGTTGAGAAACTTGTCTGCGAGGCTCTTAAACTCCAGTTCAGTGAAAATTTTGCGCAGTTCCTCCTCGTCGGGAGCCGATACTCTCAATTCGTCGAGGTTCAGTTTGATGGGTACATCGGTTTTGATGGTGGCCAGGAACTTTGACATCCTGATGTCATCAACAGCGCTTTCCACCTTCTCCTTCATCTTGCCCTTCAGTTGGGAGGTGTTTTCCAAGAGATTCTCCACCGTGCCAAACTCGTTGATCAACTTCACTGCCGTTTTTTCGCCAACGCCTGGACAGCCCGGGAAATTGTCGGCCGTGTCGCCCATCAGTGCCAGCAAGTCGATGACGAGTAGGGGAGAGGCGATGCCGTATTTGTCACAGACACCCTTCGGGTTAAGCGTTTCATAGCCGCCGCCATGGCGGGGACGATAGATGAAAACATTCGGTTTCACCAGTTGCCCGTAATCCTTGTCGGGTGTCAGCATATAGGTTTCCACAGCGATGGAATCGTTGTTTTCTGATAATTCGCTTGCTTGTGTCGCCAAGGTACCAATCACGTCGTCGGCCTCGAAGCCGTCCACTTGAATCACGGGAATGTGCATGGCCTTCAGAATGTCTTTTATAATAGGTATGGCCGTGCGAATGTCTTCGGGCGTGGCTTCACGCTGCGCCTTGTAGGCAGGGAATGCCTCTGAGCGGAATGTGGGACCGTGCGGGTCGAAGGCCACGCCCAGATAGGTGGGTTTCTCCTTTTCGAGTATCTCGTGGAGCGTGTTGCAGAACCCCATGATGGCCGAAGTGTTCTGCCCTTTCGAGTTGATGCGGGGATTCTTGATAAATGCGTAATAAGCGCGGTATATCAGCGCGTAAGCGTCTAAAAGAAACAATTTATCCATAAATAATCTAATTTTCCGCTCAAAATTACAAATTCTTTTTCATTAATCCGAATAAAATACGTAATTTTGTACGAAATTTCAGAAAGCATGGACAATCTGTTGCAAATACAAGTACCTATTCTAGAGCAGTTGAACGAATTTTGCAAACTGTTCAGTCAGTCGTTGTCTCACACTGACGGACTGCTTAACCAAGCCTTGTCGCACATTCAGCAGCGCGGCGGTAAGCGCATGCGCCCCATCCTGACTCTGCTGATGGCGAAAGGATATGGGCAGATCAATGAGTCTACCTTGCACGGAGCCGTGGCTCTGGAATTGTTACACACCGCCAGTCTTGTGCACGACGACGTGGTGGACGAGAGCCGCCAGCGCAGGGGACAAGCATCGGTGAATGCCTTGTATGACAACAAAGTGGCTGTGCTCGTGGGCGATTATCTGCTGTCTACCTCCATGCTGCACGTCAGCGAAACCCACAACGAGCAGATTTTCAAGCAGGTAGCACTGCTCGGCAGAACGCTTTCAAACGGTGAAATCCTGCAGTTGACCAATGATGAGGACGACGGACTCTCTGAGGATATCTACTATGACGTGATTCGGCAGAAGACGGCCGCGCTCTTTGAGACATGCTGCGCGGTGGCAGCCCTCTCGGTGGGAGCCACACAAGAAGAGGTGGAGCAGGCCGCCGAATTCGGGCGAAACATCGGCACCATCTTCCAAATCCGCGACGACATCTTTGATTATTACGATTCAAAAGTGATAGGAAAGCCCACGGGCAACGATATGGCAGAAGGCAAACTAACGCTCCCGATTATCTATGCCTTGCGCAACAACGACGACCTGCTGATGCGCGCATTGGCCAAAAAGGTGAAGTTTGGTTCGATTACGACCGATGAAATCGCCGTTTTGGTAGAATTTGCCAAGCAGAACGGCGGTATAGTATATGCCTGTCAGCGTATGTCAGAACTGAGTGAGGAGTGCCGCCATTTCGTGAGCGCACATATCAAAGACGAGGCACTTGCCAACGCTTTGCTTCTCTACGTGGATTACGTGTCTTCAAGGAATATGTAATCAATAGATGGCATACGTGTTCCTTTCCAAGGGCGCTGATGTATTTCCTTTTCCATCTTGGCAATGATATCAAGCAAGCAAAGTGCCTGATTACAAGCAGAATACCTCTTCTTTACACCTGTCATATCATCACGTTGTTCCAGTAAATTAATTTAATTTACCGCGCAAATTAATATAATTTACTTTTCAAATTAAGTTAATTTATCGTGCAAATTAATATAATTTACTATCTTGATGTAATGGTTTTAAGGCTCCGTTGCATAGATAAGGATGAAGAAAAGTGGCACTCCCGAGCGATGAGAGTGCCACTTTTCTTTTTTCGATGCTCTTGTATAGGAGCAAGAAAAGGGTTGTTGATCAGAAGAATTTCAGTTCCTTGCCTTCGATTTCCGAAAGCAGGAGGTTGGCCAGTCGGCTGGTGCCCAGGCGGAACCACTTGTTGGTGAGCCACTTTTCTCCCAGCACTTCTTTCACAATGGTGTAATAGATGATGGCATCCATCACCGAGTTGATGCCGCCAGCGGGCTTGAAACCAATCTGAATGCCTGTTTCTTCGTAGTATTCTTTCATGGCCTGGCACATCACGTAAGCGGCCTCTGGCGTGGCTGAAATCTTCTCTTTGCCGGTGCTGGTCTTGATGTAGTCGGCACCTGCATACATCGATAGAATGGATGCTTTTTTGATGTTTGAGGCTGTTTTCAGGCAGCCTGTTTCCAGGATAACCTTCATGGAGTGGTCGCCGCACACCTGTTTCAACTCGTTGATGTCGTCGCACACGCCTTCATAGTCGCCAGAGAGGAACTTGCCCACTGGCATAACAATGTCGATTTCGGTGGCACCGTCTTTCAGCGCAAGGGCTGTTTCGGCCACTTTAATCTCTGGGAAGGTCTGCGAAGAGGGGAAACTGCCCGATACACATGCTATTTCCACGCCGTCCACTTCAAGAGTTTCGGCCACTGTTTTGGCAAAACAGGGATACACGCAGATGGTGGCCACGTGGGGCAGGTCGCCATACTGCTCGTCGAATTGGTTCACTTTCTCGGTGAAAGCGAGCACCGATTCGTCGGAGTCGGTAGTCTTCAGTGTGGTCAGTTCGATGCTTCCAAAGAGGAATTTCTTCACCTCGAGCGTGTCGTTCTCGTGCACTTTCTCAGCAATGATTTTCTTTACGGCTGCGGCTACGTCTTCGTCTTTGATGTCGCAGTTGTACTTGGCTAATGCCTGTTCATACTTGCTCTTTCCGTGAGCATGTTCGTGGTGGTTGTTGTGATGTTCTTCCATATCGTTGTTTTGTTTGATTATGCTTTCAGTTTGGGGTTGTCAAGATGTCTCGTTCGGTCGCGAAACGTCTTTTTCTCGATGGATTTCTGCAGTTCCTCGGTAAGGTCTACACCCGTCTGGTTGGCCAGACAGAGAAGCACCCACAGCACATCGGCCATTTCTTCGCCCAGGTTTGGCTTTTCTCCGGGCTTAAAACTTTGATCGCCATATTGGCGCGCAATGACACGAGCCAGTTCGCCCACCTCTTCAGTGAGGCACGCCATGTTGGTGAGTTCGCTGAAATAGCGCACTCCATATTCCTTAATCCACTGGTCTACAGCCTGTTGTGCTTCTTTGATGGTCATATTTTCTATCTGTATATCTGTACGATAATTAATTTGATGAAAATGAGTCATGGCGATGTACTCAGCAATGCATAGGAATCGTATGTACATTCTTTATTCTTCTGTGTACTTGCCAGTGGGGGACTTATTCCTTGTTTTTTGTATCTATACAGATGGTGACGGGCCCGTCGTTGACAAGTTTTACTTGCATCTCAGCGCCGAATTCTCCTGTTCCAACGGGTTTTCCCAGTGCTTCAGACATCTGCTTGCAGAACGCTTCGTAGAGCGGAATGGAGACATCATGGCTGCCGGCGCGAAACCAGGAGGGTCGGTTGCCTTTCTTATAGGAGGCGTAAAGCGTGAACTGGCTCACTACCAGTGCTTCGCCTTGTACGTCGAGCAGTGAGCGGTTCATCACGCCCTCATCGTCGTCAAAGATGCGCAGGTTGCTGATTTTCTTAACTAACCACGCCACATCCTCCTCCGTGTCGCGGTCTTCCACGCCCAAAAGGATGAGTATTCCTTGCCTGATGGCCGACTTTTCTTGTCCGCCAATGCTGACGCTGGCGCTGCTCACACGCTGTATAACACTTCTCATGCCACAAAGTTAGTAATTTATTCTGATTTATGGAAATAATTATAGACAATTTGTGCCTTAGAAATGCCAAGAATATTTGTAAGTGTCTGAATATCAGATTCTTTTATCTTCTTAATGGTTTTCAGTTGCTTGATGAGCAGATCCTTTGATTTCGGGCCGATTCCCTTGATATCGTCGAGTTCGGAATGCAGAGCATGCTTGCTCCTTTTGTCGCGATGGAAGGTGATGGCATAGCGGTGCACCTCGTCCTGGATATGAGTAAGGATATGGAAAAGTTCGGAATCGGTTTTCATTCCAATGACTACGGGCGGGAAACCATATAGCAGTTCGTTGGTGCGGTGGCGGTTATCTTTGGCCAGTCCGGCGATAGGGATGTGCAGATGGAGTTCGTCTTCAACCACCTCTCGCACCACTTCCATCTGTCCTTTGCCGCCATCGGTGATGATCAGGTCGGGTAGGGGAGTCTGTTCCTCCATCATCCTGCTGTAGCGGCGTCTGACTACTTCCTGCATAGAGGCGTAGTCGTCGGGTCCAATCACCGTTTTGATGTTGTATTTGCGATAGTCTTTTTTGCTGGGTTTCATGCCTTTGAACACCACACAGCCAGCCACGGCATCGGTTCCGGAGATGTTTGAGTTGTCGAAACACTCGATGTGATAGGGCATTTTATCCATTTTCAGGGCGTTTTGCAGTTCCTTCATCAGCCGTGTTTGCTTCTGCTCCGGGTTCAGTTTTTCTGCCTGTTTCAGACGGTCAAAACGATACTGTTTGCCGTTCATGATAGAGAGGTCGAGTAATGTCTTCTTGTCGCCTCGTTGTGGAACGGTGAGCGTTACGTCTTTAATGCCTGTTTCCAGTTCAAAGGGGATAATGATTTCCTTGGATTTACTCATCAGTTGTTCCCTGATTTGAACGATGCCAAGGCTCAGAATATCTTCTTCTGTCTCGTCTAATTTCTTTTTAAACTCGAAGGTAAAGGCCTGGTTGATGCTGCCGTTGGTAACGTGGATGTAGTTAATATAGGCAGTGTGGTCGTCGTCGGTGATAGAAAAGACGTCTACATCGCTGATGGTATGGCTCACCACCTCGCTTTTTGCCGTGTAGTTATCCAGCGTCTGATAGCGGTTTTTCAGTGTCTCCGCGTCTTCAAAGCGCAGTTCTTCGGCTGCTTTCAGCATATCCTGATACAGCAGTTTTTGCACCTCTCTTCCTTTTCCTTTTAGTATTTCCTGTGCCTGTTGTATGTTTCTCTGGTAGTCTTCATACGATTGTTTGCCGATACAGGGTGCATCACAGTTATGAAGATGGTATTCAAGACAGGGTTTATATTTCTTGCTTTCAATGCCTTCCTTCGTTATGAGCATCTTGCAAGTGCGCGGCTTATAGAGTTTTTTGATCAAATCCAGCACGGCATACATGCTTCCTATGTGGCTGTAAGGACCGTAATAAACACCCCATTTCTTGTTGATGGTGCGTGTTTTGAAGATTCTTGGGAAGTATTCTTTCGTGACGCAAATGCTCGGATACGTTTTACCGTCTTTTAAAAGGATATTGTATTTGGGCTTGTATTTCTTGATCAGACTGTTTTCAAGCAGCAGAGCGTCTTCTTCAGAGTTGACCACGGTGTAAGTGATATTGAAAATCTTACTCACCAACACCTTTGTCTTGTATCTGTCAACCTCTTTGTGAAAATATGAAGAAACTCTGTTCTTGAGATTCTTTGCCTTACCAACATAGATAATAATGTTGTCAGCATCGTAGAACTGATAACTGCCTGGTTTGTCAGGAAGGTTACTTACGATACCTTTCAGGTATTCAAGTCTCTTTGCGTTTTCTTCTTTTGTCATTTTCTAAAGTTGCTGACATTAAATGTTTTATGAAGCATTTGTTTCACGTGAAACAAATGCTTGTTTGTTGCGTGTTACCTCTTAAGGTCTGTGCATTAGGTGGTGAGCAGGGTGGTGATTTCTGTGTCCTTGTCAAACAAGTCGCGCCCGTGAAGTCCTTCGTCGCGGATTTCAATGATGAAGTTTACGTATATGTTCTTCGGGTTGAATTTCTTTACGAGGTTGTAGGCAGCCTTCATGGTTCCGCCTGTGGCCAGTAAGTCATCGTGAAGCAGCACCACATCGTTCTCGTCGATGGCATCTTTGTGGATTTCAATGGTGTCTGTTCCATATTCTTTCGTGTAACTTTCCTGAACGGTTTCTGCGGGAAGTTTACCAGGTTTCCTGCAAAGAATGACGCCGGCACCCAATTTTACCGCAAGGGCAGAAGCGATAACAAAGCCGCGGCTTTCTATTCCCACGATCTTGGTGATGCCCTTGTCTTTGTAGATTTCGTAGAGTTCATCTACCATTACCTTTAAACATTCGGCGCTTTTGAACAGTGTCGTCACATCTCTGAAGTTGATTCCTTTCTGTGGAAAGTCTGGAATGCAACGTAGGTTGTTTAATAGAAATTGATTGTTCATGATTTATTTGTTGTTTGTTTGTTTATATTCTTTGTTTTCATCGAGTATTTATCTTGATCGTTTCCTTATGCCTGTGAGTTTCGTTAGTACCTTTTTATCTCGCTGGATATGATGTTTTTAGGTTTGTTTCACGTGAAACATTACCGCTCGTCTGTAATGAATCACCTGCCAAGCAGCACCAATAAGACATTGATATCGCTTGGTGAAACGCCGGGAATTCTACTCGCTTGTGCCAATGTTTCGGGGTTGATGCGAATCAGTTTCTGTCTGCATTCGGTAGACAATGACTGTAGGGAGTTGTAGTCGAAGCGACCTTTTATCTTGATATTCTCCAGTCTGTGCATTTTGTCTGCTATCTGTCGCTCGCGCTCTATATAGCCGGCATATTTCATTTTTACCTCTGCCGCCTCGATGATTTCTTCTTTTCTGTTGGGAATTGCATCGAATACTGAGTGCAGTTCGGGTACTAAATTCGCAAGGATAGGAAGCGAAATTTGTGGCCGACCTATGAGATCGATGGCTTTACAGCCTGCACGCAATGGAGTAGTGCCTAAGGATTCCAGTGCGCTGTTTATTTCTTTCGGTTTCACGGGAGCGGTTCTGCAGAATTCAATGATTCTTTCGATGGCTTCTTTTTTCTGCATCCACCACGCATGCCTATGCTGTTTGGCAATGCCCAGTGCGTATGCCTTTTCTGTAAGGCGTGCGTCGGCATCGTCTTGGCGCAGCAGTATGCGGTATTCGGCGCGCGATGTAAACATGCGATAGGGCTCATCCACTCCCTTTGTCACCAAGTCGTCGATGAGTACACCGATGTAACTCTCGTCGCGGTGCATCACGAATGGGGTGGTGAACGACGTGTCTCTTGTGGTGGCACCGGCGTAGATGGCGGCATTTACACCTGCCACCAAGCCTTGTCCGGCTGCTTCTTCATAACCCGTAGTACCGTTTACTTGACCTGCAAAAAACAGTCCTTTTATGATTTTCGATTCCAGTGAGTGCTTCAGTTGTGTGGGGTCGAAGAAATCGTATTCAATGGCATAGCCGGGGCGGTATACCTTTACATCGCGTAGGGCTGGAATTTTTCTCAGTGCTTCTATCTGAACTTCCATCGGCATGCTCGATGAAAAGCCGTTCAGGTACATCTCGTTGGTGTTTTCTCCTTCTGGTTCCAGGAACAAAGGATGCGAACCGCGATCCGGGAAAGTCACCAGTTTTGTTTCGATGGAAGGGCAATAACGTGGTCCGATGCTCTGGATCTGACCGTTGTAGAGCGGTGAATCTTCAATGCCCGACATCAGTATTTTGTGAACGTCTTCGTTGGTGTTGAACGTCCAACAAGGAAGTTGCTTGGCATCGCGCGTAATATCCAGATAGGAAAAGCCGTAGTGTGTGTCTTCTCCCGGTTGTATTTCCGTGTCTTCAAAATGCACGCTCCGCTTGTCGATGCGCACGGGCGTTCCCGTTTTCATGCGCTCCGACCGGATGCCATGCTGAGTAATGCTTTCTGTGAAGTGAGCCACAGCGGGTTCGGCGATGCGCCCTCCAGGAACCATTTTGCGCCCAATGTGCAGCAAGCCGTTCAGGAAGGTGCCTGCGGTAATCACCACTGCCTTGGCACGAATCTCTGCTCCCCAGATGGTTTTCACCCCCGTCACCTCACCATTCTCCACCAGCAGTTCGTCGGCTTGGTCTTGCCAGATGTCCAAATGCTCTGTTTCGTCAAGACGTGCACGCCATTCCCAGATGAATTTCTCACGGTCGCACTGGGCGCGCGGACTCCACATGGCCGGACCTTTTGAACGGTTCAGCATGCGGAACTGAATGGCGGTGCGGTCGGTAACAATGCCCATCTGGCCGCCCAAGGCATCGATTTCGCGCACAATCTGTCCCTTGGCAATCCCGCCCACAGCCGGATTGCACGACATCTGCGCAATCTTGTTCATGTCCATTGTCACCAAGCAGGTTTCCGCCCCCATGTTCGCGGCGGCAGAAGCGGCCTCGCAACCAGCGTGACCACCACCAATGACCAGCACGTCGTATGTAAGAATCATATCTTTTCTTGCTTTACTGCGATGCGAAATGCTTTATCGCGTTGCAAAAATACAAAAACTTTTGCAAATAGGATATATGAATGCGCAAAGAAACGAAAACTTTTTTCGGGAGGGCAGCGATGGCAAATGCTTCCTTCAGTAAGTTGCCGTGGCTGGTGTATAACCATGCGAAGTGTTAAATATTGATAATTATCTTTACACTCTTTCGCCTCATTTCCTTTATCCTAAGAGTTCTTTCGTTGTCGTTATGTGTCTGTATTTAGCGTGTGTGGCACTCTTTTTTATGGTCAATCAGCATCTGGAAATTGTTAAATGAATCCAAATTATCTTTACATGTTTGCACCATGCAGAGAAGCCTTTCTTTAGACTTTCTTTCATTAAAAATTGATTTTTTATAAAAAAATCTTTGAGTTCTCATTATTTTATGGTATATTTGCAAACTGTAACAGGGGTGAGAATACCTACAAAAGGGTACTTGCAGCCCCTTGCAGTTATGTCTTTATCAACTGTTCTGAAAAGAAAACGAAGCCGAGAAGGCATCCCGCGAGTGGGATATGATGCCGTGAAGAATCTTGTAAAAGATATTAAATCTAACAATTAAATAATTTAAAATCAATCATTTATGTGGTTAATCAATTCATCTATTGGTAGGAAAGTGGTGATGTCCGTTACCGGCGTTGCGCTTATCCTATTCCTGACGTTCCACTGCTGTATGAACGTCGTTGCCCTCTTCTCGGGAGAGGCTTATAACATGATTTGTGAATTGCTGGGTGCCAACTGGTATGCCGTAGTGGCTACGATGGGCTTGGCTGCCCTTGCTGTGATTCACATCGTCTATGCTTTCATCTTGACGGCACAGAACCGCCGTGCTCGCGGCAACGAGCGCTATGCGATTACTGCCAAGCCCGAAAAGGTGGAATGGGCAAGCCAGAACATGCTCGTGCTGGGTATTATCATCCTGCTCGGTCTGTTGCTGCACTTGTTTAATTTCTGGTACAACATGATGTTTGCTGAGTTGGCAGGTATTGCCGCTCCGCTGGATCCGGCAGACGGCTTCGGCTACATCAAGTTGACATTCTCAAATCCTGTGTATGTAGTGCTCTACATCATCTGGATTGTTGCTATCTGGTTCCACCTTTCTCATGGTTTCTGGAGTGCCATGCACACCCTGGGATGGAACGGTAAGATCTGGTTCAACCGCTGGAAGGTGATCGGTTTGGTGTATACCACCTTGCTGATGCTTGGCTTCCTGGTAGTGGTGTTGGCTTTTGCATTCAAATGTGCTCCGTCGCTTTGCTGCGGTGCTTAGTTTTTAACTCTTAATTTTTGAAAAAGACCATGACAAAAGTAATAGATTCAAGAATTCCGGAAGGACCAGTAGCAGAGAAATGGACCAATTACAAGGCTCATCAGCGTCTGGTTAACCCAAAGAATAAACTGAAGCTCGACGTAATCGTTGTTGGTACAGGTCTGGCTGGTGCCAGTGCTGCCGCTTCTCTTGGCGAGATGGGCTTCAATGTAATTAACCTTTGCATTCAGGACTCTCCCCGTCGCGCTCACTCAATCGCTGCTCAGGGCGGTATCAACGCTGCCAAGTGCTATCAGAACGATGGTGACTCTGTCTATCGTCTGTTCTACGATACAGTGAAGGGTGGTGACTATCGTGCTCGTGAGGCCAATGTGTATCGTCTGGCTGAGGTGTCGAACAACATCATCGACCAGTGCGTGGCTCAGGGTGTTCCTTTTGCACGTGAGTATGGCGGCATGCTGGCCAACCGTTCTTTCGGTGGCGCACAGGTGAGCCGTACCTTCTATGCCAAGGGTCAGACTGGTCAGCAGTTGCTGCTCGGTGCTTACTCTTCGCTCTCTTGCCAGGTTCAGGCAGGCAAGGTGAAACTCTACACTCGTTATGAGATGGAGGATGTTGTTATCGTTGACGGCCGCGCTCGCGGTATCATCGCCAAGAACCTCGTCACAGGTAAACTGGAGCGCTTCTCGGCCAACGCCGTTGTAATCGCTACTGGTGGTTATGGTAACACCTATTTCCTCTCTACCAACGCTATGGGCTGCAACTGTACTGCTGCTATCCAGTGCTATCGTAAGGGGGCCCTTATGGCTAACCCCTCTTACGTTCAGATTCACCCGACTTGTATCCCCGTTCATGGCGACAAGCAGTCTAAGCTGACGCTGATGTCAGAGTCGCTGCGTAACGATGGCCGTATCTGGGTTCCCAAGAAGATTGAGGATGCCAAGGCTCTGCAGGCTGGAACCAAGCAGGGCTGGGAGATTCCTGAGGAGGATCGCGACTACTATTTGGAGCGCCGTTATCCCGCCTTCGGTAACCTTGTTCCCCGTGACGTGGCTTCACGTGCCGCTAAGGAGCGTTGCGACAAGGGCTTTGGTGTGAACAACACTGGTCTGGCTGTGTTCCTCGACTTCTCTGAGTCTATCAACCGTTTGGGCCTTGACGCCATGAAGCAACGTTATGGCAACCTGTTTGACATGTACGAAGAGATTACCGACGTTTATCCTGGTGACTTCGGTAAGGAAATCAATGGCGTGAAATACTATAAGCCCATGATGATTTATCCCGCTATCCACTACACAATGGGTGGTATCTGGGTTGACTACGAGCTGCAGACCACAATCCCTGGTCTCTTCGCTATCGGTGAGTGTAACTTCTCTGACCACGGTGCCAACCGTCTGGGTGCTTCTGCACTGATGCAGGGTCTGGCCGATGGTTACTTCGTATTGCCTTACACCATCCAGAACTATCTCGCAGATCAGGCTGTATGGCCAAAGGTTTCTACCGATCTGCCTGAGTTTGCTGAAGCTGAGAAGGCCGTTGACGCTGAGCAAGATCGTCTGCTGAACATCAAGGGTAAGCGCTCTGTTGACTCTATTCACAAGGAACTGGGTCACATCATGTGGGAATATGTAGGTATGGGTCGCACCGCTGAGGGCCTGAAGGAAGGTCTGAAGAAGATGCACGAGCTCGAGAAAGAGTTCGACACCAACCTCTTCGTTCCTGGCACCAAGGAAGGTCTGAACATCGAGCTTGATAAGGCTATCCACTTGCGCGACTTCTTCACGATGGGTCAGCTCGTAGCCTTCGACGCTCTCTCTCGTAATGAGTCTTGCGGTGGTCACTTCCGCGAGGAGTACCAGACCGAGGAAGGCGAGGCTAAGCGCGACGACGAGAACTACTTCTACGTAGGCTGCTGGGAGTATAAAGGCAAGGGCAACGAGCCTGAACTCATCAAGGAGCCCCTGGAGTACGAGGCAATCAAGGTACAGACACGTAACTATAAGAACTAAGAAGGAATTGTAATTATGGCAAGAAATATTTCATTTACAATAAAGTTCTGGCGCCAGAATGGCCCCAAGGACCAGGGACATTTCGACACCCACGAGATGCACGATATCCCCGATGATACCTCTTTCCTCGAGATGCTTGACATCCTGAACGAGGAGCTCATCAACGAAGGCAAGGAGCCCTTCGTATTCGACCACGACTGCCGCGAGGGTATCTGCGGCATGTGCTCACTCTACATCAACGGTACACCTCACGGTCGTACAGAGCGTGGCGCTACTACCTGTCAGCTCTACATGCGTCGTTTCAACGATGGCGACGTGATCACTGTAGAGCCCTGGCGCTCAGCAGCCTTCCCCGTGATTAAGGACTGTATGGTTGACCGCTACGCCTTCGATAAGATTATCCAGGCAGGTGGCTACACCACTATCCGCACCGGTCAGGCTCAGGATGCCAACGCTATCCTGATTCCTAAGGAGGATGCCGACGAGGCTATGGACTGCGCTACATGTATTGGTTGCGGCGCTTGCGTTGCAGCATGTAAGAACGGTTCTGCTATGCTCTTCGTATCGTCAAAGGTTTCTCAGCTCGCCCTGCTTCCCCAGGGTAAGATTGAGGCTGCCCGCCGCGTGAAGAACATGATTGCCAAGATGGACGAGCTGGGCTTCGGTAACTGTACCAACACCCGTGCATGTGAGGCTGTATGTCCTAAGAACGAGACCATCGCTAACATCGCTCGTCTGAACCGCGAGATGATCAAGGCCAAGCTGGCAGACTAATATTATTAATAAGGTAGTGAGGCATACATTGAAGCCTCGCTACCTTTCATCTCATCTCCTGGGTCATGGGGACAGGCACTTGACCCTTGTTGAATAATAAGGGAGCTTCGGGTAAGTTAAATTGCCCGAAGTTTCTTTTTTCTTTAAATCATTTGGTGGTTTCAGAAATTCTTCATATTTTTGTGCCGTTAATTCACATTTTAAATTTAGTATTATGGCACGTAAAGCAAGAGAACAGAGTGGAACAGGTATTTACCATGTGATGTTGCGAGGCGTTAATCGTCAGGATATCTTCGAGGATGACGAGGACTACAGAGTATTTATCAGCATACTATCTAAACTTAGTGCCCGACAGAGTGATGACGGAAAGTCTGTGATATGCACATGTGAGGTATTTGCCTATTGTCTGATGCCCAACCATGTTCATTTGCTGTTGATGGAAAAGGAATGGCATTTGGCTGAGATCATAAAGTTGATAGCATCCTGTTATGTGTTCCACTTCAATAAGAAGTACGGAAGAATCGGACACCTTTTTCAGGATCGCTTCAAGAGCGAGCCTTGTAATGACTCGGATTACTTTTTTACGCTCATCCGTTATATCCATCAGAATCCACTAAAGGCTGGTATGGTCTCTAATGCTGTCGATTATGTATATAGTAGTTGGTACAATGATTATATGGGACTGGGGGCGCAGCGGTTGTGTCATATTCAGCCTGTATTGAACCGTATTTCAATGGAGGCCCTCAAGGGCCTGGTGGAAACGCCATTGCCTGAAAGATATGGGTGTATAGATATAGAGGACAAGGCGGTTGTTTCGGATGAAGAGGTGAGATGTTACCTCTTGAGTAAGAGTGGGGCAAAGAGTATCACCTCATTTTTGTCTTTGGATAAATGTATGCAAAAGACCTTTATATCTGAGACGATGCGATGTTATCGTGTCGGTCCTCGCCAGATGTCCAGGGTCACAGGGATAAGTTATAGCGTCATTCAGCGTATTCCAAAATGAACTCTTTTAAAGAGGGTCAAGTGCCTGTCCCCATGACCCTCCTGCAAGTTTTTAACGTTAATAATGCATAATAATTTGACAATTCTAATATCCCTACTACCTGAAACCACTGTTAATCCATTTAACATTCTGGACTTTTTCAGTGGGCTCTATTTAAAGGGAGTTTGGGTGATTTTAAGGTGTACAAGACCTAACTAAGAGGTAACATTAACCTAACACAGACCTAACCTGTCATGTTAGGTCTGTGTTACCTCTTTGTTAGGTTTATGTTAGGTCTTGAAAGATTGTATTTGTGGACAATCTTCTGA